>Ga0206967_1097_pt1 | contig 19005 bp, 10 predicted proteins | sample Alteio_BWOrgHeat_24_FD_153259 | JGI IMG/M metagenome (GOLD analysis project Ga0206967, IMG submission 153259) | Enriched cells from forest soil in Barre Woods Harvard Forest LTER site, Petersham, Massachusetts, United States -... | ecosystem: Environmental > Terrestrial > Soil > Temperate forest >...
CAGTCAAATCCAGATCGTCAATACCCGCCCGAATTTGGACAAGCTCGTCTTGTTGGTTCTAAACACGATTGCGAATCGGGGCATGTCCCCCACCATGTTCCGGCCGAATTTGAGTCCGGTGCCCACCGCTGTGGCGGCAACTGCGGCAGCGCCAGCTTCGGCAACACCCGTCGAGGCGATGGAGACGAGGCAATTTCCGATGCCCGACCCGGTTTTACATCTCATTGTAAACACGAGCTACTTTGGCAGTGACTATCCGAGCAGGCCCATCAAAGATGGGTTTGCCAACGCCGGAGTTGATTTTCCTGCTGGCGCGGGGCTGAGCTACGCTAATGGAGAAATATCTGTCACCGACACGGCGGCAAATTTGACCAAGCTCACCGATCTTTTGAATACCTATCGTGCGAAGGCCGGTTTGGCTCCGATCGCGGCGGGGGTGATAAGCCCGGCGCCGGTCGCTGGCAGCTCGCCTGCGCCGGCTGGGTCTGCTGCAACTACGCCATCCGTGCCAGTCGCGACCTCTTTTGCCCAGGAAGTCCCGCGTTTGGGCAATCAATATCTGCTTGTGGCCACGGTGCTGTTTTGTTTTGGGATTGTGGTAGGTCCGATCAATTTATTTGTGTTTTGCAATGGTACGCGTCGTCCGCACCTGCTCTGGGTGACGCCGTTACTCGCGATTGTGGCCAGTGTGGCCATTCTGGCGTTTATCTTGCTCGCTGAGGGTATTGGCGGGCGCGGCATTTATTTCCGCCTTACGCAGCTGGCACCGGATGGCAAGTTCGCGGTGGAGTCCGAGGTGGCCTCTTCCGTTACTGGCTTGCTTTCCCACCGTGACTTTGAATTAACCGAGCCCGCCTGGTTGCTGGATTACCAATCGGTGGATGGCGGTGCGGCTTGGCGGACAGGCAATTTTACCCAGACGGGTTCACGCTATACGGGCGACTGGCTCGTCAGCCGCCGCGAGCAGACGTTGCAGGCCCGGGCGGTGGTGCCATCGCGGGCCGCCTTGCGGGTGGACGCGGCCGTGCCTGGCCAACCGCCAGTCATGCACTCCGAGTACAATGGCTGGTTGCGCAATGTCTTTTATCAGGACAAGGATGGAAAATATTGGAAAGCTGAACGCATTTCCGACGGGCAACCGACGCATTTGGAGCCGTCGACGGAAGAGGAATTTGCCAATGCCTGGAACGATAACCTGCGTAGTGCACCGGCCATGCTCGTGGACCAATTGCACAAGGTGACCCCGCGGGCCGGAACATTTTTTGCCGAAGGCTCGGGCGAAACGTCCGCCATGGAGCCGAGTTTTGCCGGTCTGCACTGGACGTGCTTCCGCCACATCGTAACCGGGCCGGTTGTTCAATAAATATTCATCATGTCCCGCCCTACCGTCATTGAAGTTAACAATTTGCATCGGAATTTCGGACCGGTGCAGGCAGTGCGCGGGTTGTCTTTCCAGATCGAGCAAGGGCAGGTGGTCGGTTTCATTGGTGCGAATGGCGCAGGCAAGACCACGACCATGCGCATTCTGGCAACGCTGGATCTGGCCAGCCATGGCAGCGCGCGGGTCTGCGGCTACGATGTGCTCGAGCATCCTTCGCGGGTGCGCAACGTTCTTGGCTGGATGCCGGACAGTTTCGGCGCCTATCCCAATATGGATGTGTTGGAGTACCTCGACTTTTTTGCCCGCGCCATGGGCCTCCGCGGCCCGCAACGGCGCAAGCGCGTCGGCGAAGCGATGGAATTCACGGAGCTGATTCCGCTCTCGGGCCGCCCGAGCAACCGTCTTTCCAAAGGCCAGACGCAGCGTTTGTGCCTGGCTCGCACGCTCCTCAGCGATCCCAAGGTCCTGATTTTGGACGAACCGGCGGCGGGCCTCGATCCCAGGGCGCGCTTGGAGTTTAAAAATCTGGTGCGGATCCTGGCCGGGCAGGGTAAGACGATGCTCATCAGTTCGCACATTCTTTCCGAGCTCGCCGAGATGTGCGACACCATGCTGTTTGTCGACCAGGGCCAGATTGTGCACCATGGCTCAGCCGATAGTTTGCGGTTTGACGAGCGTGCCTTGCTCTCGGTTTCTGTGCGTGTCGCCGGCCCAGTGGAGCCGCTGCTCCAATGGGCCAAGCTGCAAAACGGCTTGCGCGTGCGCGAGGAACTTCGCCAGGGTGTCATTATCGAATTAGAGGCACGCGGTGAAGACGCCCTGCGGACTTTGTTGCGCAACCTGGTGATGGATGGCATCCAGGTCATCGAATTCCAGCGCGAACAGCAACGGCTGGAGGAAGCCTTCATCGGCATACTGCGCCAGCAAGGCGGCCCGCGCAAACGCCCTCCGGCAGCTGCCACTCCGTTGGGGCCTCCGCCCTCGGCTAATTGAAAGTCGATCCATGACATACTTTTTCAACGATGCCCTGAATCCCATGCTGGTGCGCGACCTGCGCCAAGGCCTGCGCTCCAGCCTGTTCACGCTGGTGTTTCTGGCGCTGCAAAGCGGCATGGCGTTTTTTGTCATCATGGGTTTGACGTCCGGGGTTGGCACGGAAGTCCAGGGATGGTTAACCAGCACCCTGACCTTTGGGTTGGTTTTTTTCTATATTCTTGGGCTGCCCATGGCGGCGCTGTTTGCGTTGTCGCCGGAATTTCGCGAAAACCGCATTGACCTGCTCAAGCTCACGCAAATGAGCGCGCGCAGCCTGGTGTGGGGAAAATGGCTGTCGCTCGTGACCCAGGGGCTGCTGGTTTTTACCTCGCTGCTGCCATACTTGATTTTGACTTATTTTTTTGGCGGAGTGGATCTCAAGGCAGAGTTGGAGGCAGTGGGTTTCCTGCTCGCATTCAGCGCGCTGCTCGTCGCGGTCTGCGTGGCGCTGTCCTGTTTTGACAGCATGGTCTTCAAAGTGTTGCTCATTCTTGGGCTGCTGTTCCTGTCTTTTAGTGTCATGAGCACCAACCCGCGTGGGTATTCGGGTGGGCCGGTCAACTTGGGGCCATTGTTTGGATATCTCATAGAAAACCCCGGCGGCGCGGCGGTATTATTGATTACCCTCGGCCTGCCTTTTCATTGGCTCTTGATGGAGTATGGTGCTTACCGCCTGGCGCCGGCGGCGGAAAACCACGACACGCCGCAACGGTTGATTCTTTTCGCACTCGTCGCCATGGCCGGGCTGGCCATGGTCTGCGACTTGGTGTGGCCCAGTCCGTTCCTGAATGATTTTACCGAGAAGTTTTTCTCTTACAGTGCCCGGCTGGCTGGCTGGATTTTGACTTTTGCCGCCGCCACGGGGCCGTCGCCCTATCCCGATACCTATCGGCCTTTTGTGCGTTTCGGCGCGGTGGGCAAATTTGTCGGTCGGACCTTTTTGTATCCCGGCTGGCCGTCCTCGACACCGTTCATCATGCTGGCGTCGGCCTTTTGCGCCATGCTGTTGACGGCCCTGGCTTCGGCCCGTGGGCTGACACTCAATTTCCATTGGTTTGCCCCGACATTTTTGCTGCTGCCCGCGGCGTTGCTCTTTCCGCAAGTGGTGGGCTCGGTCCTGCTCTATCGTTCGAATTTCAGCGCCGGCACGCGGTATTTTATCGTGCTGACGATTTGTTTGCTGGTTTACATTGTGTGCGGGATTTTGAACTCGGTGACGTTGAGCTCCGCCTATTACCTCATCGCTTGCGCTTTCCCACCGGTGGCCTGGTTCTTGTTTGCCAACCAGAATTTCAGCAGCGCGGTGATGCTGGATGTCTCCAGCACCGGCGGCCCGCGGGCCAACGTGGAAGACCCGGCGCTGGCCACTTCGGCGATGATTATTGCGGGGATTATGGCGGCAGCGACCATGGGATTCGTCGTTGTGCGTGCGCTGCGTTACTGGAAACACTTTAGCCGGTTGGAAGACCGTGCCGCCGGCACCATGCGCCCGTCGCGCGCCCGGCCTGCTCCGGTGGCCGCGGCTGTCGACGCGAGTGTCCTGCCTGCCCCGGCCTCCTCCAAGCCCAAAGGGCCCACGTTCCGCGACTGATATAAATATCCCATGGCTGCCGCCACCGCCGTTGATTCTCCTCCGCCACCGGCTGCTCCGGCGGGCGATTTGCTGGCTGGGCATGGGCTCACGCGAGAGCTGCGTTCGGGGCTGTTAGCCCAGGCGGAGGCCATTGCGCCGCGCCTGCGCCTGCCATTGCGTGCCGCTCGCGGCGGGCAGGCAGGGCAGTGGCTGGGCGCGGGCATTGGCGCTTCGCTTGAATTTCAGGATCACCGCCAATACCAACCCGGCGATGACCCACGTTACTTGAATTGGGCGGCTTATGCTCGCACTGGCCAACACACCATGAAAATGTACCGCGAGGAGGTGAGCCCGCGACTCGATTTGGTGATGGATTGCTCGACCTCCATGTTTCTCACTCCCGCCAAAGCTCGCCGGGCGCTGGAAATATTTTCCTTTGTACATGCCTGTGCTGCGCGGGCTGGGGCGCTGTTACGGGTGCACCTGGTCGATCCCAACAACGCCGTGGAAATCCCGATTGATTCCATGCGCTCGCATTCCTGGGATCCTTTGCCGTCCGCCAACCGCATGGCTCCGCCAGCGCTCGACCGGGTGCCTTGGCGTGCTCAGTCGCTGCGGGTAATCATTACCGACCTGCTTTACCCCGTGCCGCCGCAGGATGTGCTGGCCCCCGTGCTGCACGCCACAGGCCGGGCGATTATCTTTTGCCCGTGGAGTGTGGCGGAGGCAGAGCCGGACTGGGACGGCCAGATTGAGTTGCGCGATTGCGAATCGAGCGAACGCCGCCTGTTTCAAATGTCCGCTGCGATGCGTGAACGCTACGTCGCCGGTTATCGCCGGCACTTTGAATTGTGGAGCGAAGCTTGTGCGGGGCGGGGTATCCCCTTTGCGCGTCTGGCGGAAGATGGCCCGCTGCTCGATTGCCTCCTGAAATCCGCGCTTCCGGCGGGCGCCGTTGAAGTGGCGCAAGGTTGACCCATGCATCTGATTTTCTCCAATCCCGCCGGCTGGTGGGCCTTGCTCGGGATTCCCGCGCTGGTCATCATTCATATTTTACAGCGGAAGAGCCGGCAGGTGGATATCACCACGATGTTCCTGTTGGAGAAGCAGGATGTCGAGAGCCGCGCGGGTCGGAGGCTGGAGCGTTGGCGCAGTTCGCGCCTGTTCTGGCTGCAAGTATTGGCGGTGCTGTTGATTTCGTGGATGCTGAGCGAGCCGCGCTGGGTGGAGAACGGCACCATGCAGCGTGTGGCCCTGGTGTTGGACAGTTCACTGGCCATGGACGCATTCCGACCCCAGCTACAAAAAGGGCTGGACGCTGACACGGCGACGCTGGCACGCGGCGCCAGCCGGACGGAGTGGTTGCTGCTCGAATCAGACCTGACGCGACCGCCGCTTTATCGCGGAGAAGACCGGGCTGCTTTATTGGATGCCTTGAATAACTGGCACGCCAACCTCGGGCCGCATGATCCGGCGCCGGTTTTGCGCGCGGCGCGAGTCGCAGTGGGCAACGACGGGCTGATTTTCTTCGTCACCTATCATCCCGCGCCCAATGGACCGTTACCTGTCGAAGCCCATGTGCTGGCGTATGGCCATGTGCTCGATAACGTCGGCATCGGTGCAGCGGTGGCCGAGACGCATGACGGCCAGGGTGTTTGGCGGGTGTTTGTGCATAACTACGCCGCAACGCCGCAAAAGCGAACCTGGTGGATCGAATCGGGTGCGCAGAAATCGCCGGCGCAATCCGTGGAGCTGGCCCCGGGTGCCTCCACGGCGTTGCAAGGAGCATTTCCGCCCAATGCCACCCATGTCGTCTTTGCACTGTCGCCGGATGACTTTACCCTGGATGACCGTTGCCCGCTGGTGTTGCCGCAGCCGAAACAGTTGGCTCTTCTCTTCCGTGGGCCGGATGATTTTGCCGCTTACCTTAAGCCCATCACGCAAGTGATTGACGGCATTGGCCCGACCATGGAAGGCACGACGCCGGATTTGCTTTTTGATCTCGGCGGCAACCTGGCTTTTACCCCGCAAGCCACGTCGCGCGTTTATTTCACCGCCCAAGAGGATAGCAATGAAGCGGCATCCGTCCATGCGCATCCGGCAGTGGAAAAAAATTCATTGATGGACGGCTTGAACTGGGCCGGGCTGTTGTACACTTCCTTGCCGCCTTTGCCGCGCCGTCGGGAGGATATCACCCTCATGTGGGACGGCAGCCAGCCTCTCATTTTTTTACGTCAATTGCCCGGTCAGGGTCCTGTGCTGGTGTTGAATTTTGATCCGCGACATTCTAACCTGACCCGCTTGCCGGCGTTTGTATTGTTGATTGACCGCTTTGCTGAAATGGCCCGCATGCATAAGGCGGCCTTTGCCCGCCAAAACTTTCCTTCGGGCGAGCAATTGTCGCTTGTCCTGCCTCATGGTGCGTTGGGGGCTAAATTGGAAAATACCCCGATGAGTGGTCCGGACGCGGGCAATCCTAAAACCACCACGTTGTCTGCCGTAGTGGCCACCCAGTCCCGCGCGCCCAGCCCACCGGCTTTTTTTACGATCAAAGTGGATGATAAACTCTGGCTGGATGGAGCTTCGCAATTTCCGGATCCACGCGAATCCGACTTCCACGATGCGGCGGCGATACCCCTTGAAGCCAAGGCGCAAGTGGCGCGCGAGGAGGCCCATTCGCATCCCGATTCACTGACGCCCCTATGGTTGTTGACGCTGCTGGGCGTGTTGCTGGCCACGTGGCGGGAAACTGCGCGCAATTTGAAATAATCCCAAACCACCCATGAGCTTCGCCACCCCCGCCTGGTTATTGCTGCTGCCCGCCCTGTTGGTGCTGGGCTGGCAATGGCCGCGGCTGGAATTGCGCCGGCCGTTGCGATTGTTGTGTTTGCTTTTACTGACGCTGGCGCTGGCGGACTTGCGTTGGCGGTTGTATGAACCTGGCATCGACCTATGGGTGTTGGTGGACCGGTCGGATTCCGCCGCGGATTTGATCGCCCCGCGGTTGACCGAGTGGGAGGGACTTTTGCGCCACAGCATGGGGCACGACGACAAACTGTACTTTGTGGATTTTGGCGATGACGCAGTCGTCCGCCCGGAGGATTTAAATACGGCTTCCGAAGTTGCCACGGGCGAAACGCGCATGGCCAATGCTTTGCGCCTGGCGGTCATGCGCCATGACCCCAGCCGGGCCACGCGCTTCCTGATGCTGACGGATGGCTACCCCACGGAGCCGATGGATGACATCGGGGAACTGCTCGACCGCGCGGGGGTACCCCTGGACTTGCGTCTCGCCGCACTCGGTGGCGGGACAGACTTTGAAGTGGCCGCATTGCAGGCTCCCACCCGCGTGCAAGCGGAGGAGCCATTTGTGCTCGATATGCAATTGCGCGTGGACGGCGTGGCTAATGCCGCCGTTCCTTACCAATTGGAGCGCGACGGCAAGATTGTGGCCAATGGCACCGCAAATTTCGAAAATGGGCAGGCGCGCGTGCGCATGACGGACCGTATTGATGAATCCGGCTCCGTCCACTATGTTGCCCGCATCCTGCCGCAAAATGACCCCGTGCTCGGCAATAATGCGGCGGAAACCTGGGTGCAGGCGGTGGCAGGCCCGCGGGTGCTGGTGATTTCGGCTTATCCGGATGATCCAGTCGCGGCTTCACTCAAAGCGCAGGGCATTGACGTGGATTTGGAAACCAACCCGGGCAACTTGCACGATGGGCGTCTGAGTGGCGCGCGGGCGGTAATCATTAACAATGTTCCGGCGAATCTTATCTCCGGGGATTTTTTGAAGGCATTGGAGTTTTTTGTGCGCGACCAGGGTGGCGGTTTGCTGATGCTGGGCGGCAAAAACAGCTTTGGTTCCGGTGGCTATTTTGGTTCGCGCCTGGATGACCTGCTGCCGGTTTCGATGGAATTGCGCGACGAGCAGCGCAAGCTGAGTGTGGCCATGGCCATTGTCCTCGACCGTTCGGGCTCGATGCGGGCCAGTGTGCAAGGTTCCGACGGCATGCCCCATGAAAAAATTGAAATGGCGGATGCCGGTACGGCCGAAGCCGTGCGCCAGTTGGGGCCGAAGGATTTGGTCAGTGTCTTTGCCGTGGACACCCAGCCCTACGATATTGTGCCGCTGCAAACAGTTGAGCCCAATCGCTCTTCGGCGATTGATAATATCCTGCGGATTCAGAGTCAGGGTGGCGGCATTGTGGTGCCAGTGGGGCTGCGTGCCGCGTGGGGAGAGCTGCAGAAATCCACCGCGGGCCAACGCCACGTGATTCTATTTGCCGATGCCAACGATGCCTTTCAGCAGATGACGGGCTGGGAGGATGCAGTCAAAGCGATTACCGATGGCAATGGCACGGTGTCGGTCATTGGGTTAGGTCGCGAATCTGACCGCTGTTCGGATTTCCTCAAGCAAGTCGCGACTATGGGCAATGGGCGTATTTTCTTCGCCAACGACGCGAACGATTTGCCGGCAATATTCACCCAGGATACCGTGGCTGTGGCGCGCTCCAGCTTTATCAACGATCCCACACCGCTGGTTTCCACCTCGGGCTGGGTGGAACTGGCGGCGAAGGGCCTCGATTGGCTGCCGGCGGTGGATGGCTACAACCTGTGCTACTTGCAGCCCAAGGCATCGCAAGCGGCGTTGACCAGCGACGAAAACAACGCGCCCTTGGTGGCATTTTGGCAACGGGGAACGGGCCGTACTGCCGCGGTCACTTTCCCCATGGGCGGGGATAAATCCGCTGCGGTGCGTGCCTGGCCGCAATTCGGCGATTTCATTTCCACGCTGACGCGCTGGCTGATGGGCACGGAAACGCCTGATGGCCTTGGCGTGCGCGCCCGGCTGGATGGCGACCAACTAGTGCTCGATCTCCTTTATGACCAAACCTGGGACGCGGAGATGGCCAAGAATTTCCCCAAGGCAATTTTCACCCAAAATGGCATTGATCATAAACAGGAAATGAATTGGGAGCGGCTTGAGCCGGGCCATTTCCAATCACGCGTACGCTTAAAGCCCGGTGATCCGGCCATTGGTGCGGTGCAGGTTGGCCCTTATGCGCTGCCCTTTGGGCCGTTGGCGCCGGGCACAGACCTCGAATGGCTACGTGACCCGGCCGGGCCCCGTACGCTGCGCTCGCTGGCGGCAGGCAGCGGCGGCAAGGAAATAACGGAATTGCCTGACGCGTGGCGTGATTTGGGCCGCCAGAGCTATCGCTCTTTACGGCCTTGGGTGCTAGGCTTGCTGATTGTTGCAGTGCTGGCCGAGGCGTTGGCCACGCGCATCGGGATGTTTACCCGCTGGCTTCGAAAAAAGAAAACAGTGTAAGGTCGATTACGGGACTTTTTCCGGCGTAAAACCAAGGACGTAGGTGGGGTCGCGATAGTTCTTAATCGTGTCGGCATCCTTATCCATGGTCAGTTGCTTGGTGTAGGCCGGGCGTTTGCTCATGTCCACCGGTTGACCGTCGCTTATATTGGTGCTGTTGTATTCCCAGAAATGGACTGATGGCGCCGTGGTGGCGCCGCCATCCAGATGCCAGGCTTCCGGGGAGAACTGGGGGCCGAGTTTGCAATCGAGCAGCACTACTTCGCTAAAAGGGTAGCCGCGGCGGGCAGGGGGCTGGCCGGCGGGGTCAATGCGGGAAATTATCATACCCGTTACCCCGGGTGCGGTGCTAAAGGTGCAGTTTTTATAGATGAAACCGTGGTTGGCGTCGGTGTTGCGGATTTGGGTATAGTAACCGCGGTTGAGGCTTTTAAGTTCACAGTTGTCAAAAAACGCGGGTCCGCGGCCCCACATGAAGTCCACATCGCCTTCGATAAAGCTATTCACCACGTAGGCGGAGCCGTTGATTTGCACGGTGTCCTGCAAGCTGGAGAGCGTGCAGTTGCTGACCATGTTTTGGCTACCCGTGAGAATAAGCGCCTCGGCCTGTGAACCGCCCTTGGGCGTGGAGTTTATAAAAGTGAGATTGGAAAAATAAACGTTCGTGGCGTGATTGGCAAAAAAAGAGGCCCGGTGGTAGGCGCTGGTGGTGGGGAGTTCAGTGGTGTTTTGTTGGTTGTTAAACTTATCGTTGTTGGCATAGCCGAGAATGGTCTGGTTCCGGTCTTCGCCCAGGAAGGTGATGTCAGCCTTGCCGTCGAAGTAGATGATTTCCGGATAAAGCCCCTTATGGATGAAAATGGTCATGCGGCCATCCGGTTTGGCGGGAGTGAAATCGACGGCGCCCTGCACGGTAGCAAAGTCGCCTGAGCTATCGCCCGCAACCGTGATACGCGTGGCATTGGCGGCAGGTGGGGCCGCCTTGGTCGAAAAAATCCAGCTCGTGTTGCCCGTAATGCCGGCAAAGGGTATTCCGCTGCCTTGAATCACCCCGGCATCAACCTGCACGTAGTAGGTTTTGTTATAATCCAAAACATGGTGGTGGGGGTAGAGAATGGCATCGTTGCCATTGGGCAGCACGGGATAAAGGTGGAAGTTGTTTGCACCGCCAATGACATAGTTTTGTGCGACCGGTTGAACACTGGTATCAATGGTATCCACTAACTTATTATCGGCGGCATCGTAAATGCGGATTTGCCCGGTATAGCCGGGCGCAGGCGCCTGGTTGAAGGTCAGGGTCAAAAGCGTATCGGGGCAGACATCTTTGGCGTGGTTATTGGGAAACTGCCGGACGAGTGCCAGCGAACTTGCGGGTTGCGCGGTCAGCGTGGCCGGCAGCAAGAAAAGCAAAAAGAACAAGGCAGGCGAGGCAGAGGATTTCATGGGGAGGGGTGGGGAGAGTTTTACCACTCAGAGTTCCGGCGTCAATCCGCCGCATAGCTAATCGGTACACGTTACTTCGCGCTTCTCCTGCCAGCTTTCTCCTGTATTCTACTGCCTTTCATGTCCTTTCTTGCCCCTGACTTTACGCCGGCGTGGAGCCGTTTTACCGCCGATCGGGTTGAGCCCGACATTATCGCGGCTTTGGCCGATGCCCAGGCACGTTTCGACGCCATCGCCACGCAAAACCCGGCGAACCTTACTTACGCTAGCGTGCTCGGCGCCTTTGATGAGGCGGCGGCTACGCTCGACCGTGCCTGGACCCGTGTGCAACACCTCGACACGGTCTGCAATGCGCCTGCGCTCCGCATCGCGCATAACGCCATGCTGCCGAAGGTGACGGATTTTTATACGCGCATTTATTTGCACGAGGGCTTGTGGAAGGTGATCCAGGCCTATGCCACGACGCCCAATGCTCGTGCTCTGGCGGGCGCCCGCCGCCGTTTTTTAGAGGAGACACTGGCGGACTTCCGGGATTCGGGGGCCGAGCTGCCGCCAGCTGACAAAAAAGAACTCGAACGCCTGAATACGGAAATTTCCGCAAACACGCAGAAATTTTCAGAAAATGTGCTCGATGCCACAAATGCCTGGGAGTTGGTGGTGACAGAAGAGGGCCGGTTGATAGGTTTGCCGGAAAGCGCCCGGGCCGCAGCCCGACAAAGTTTTCAGCAAAAAAATCCTGACCTGACTGCGCAGCCTGGTTGGCGCTTTACCCTTCATGCGCCGTCCTACCTGCCATTGATGAAGTATGCGCAAGACGATGCGTTGCGCCGGCAAGTCTGGCAAGCAGCGGCCAATATCGGGCGCGTGGCCCCGCACGATAACACCGTGCTCATTCCGAAGATTCTCGAGTTGCGCCACGCTAAAGCCCGTTTATTGGGCCGTGCGCAATTTGCCGATTTGGTCTTGCACCGCCGTATGGCCAAGAGTGGCGCCGGCGCCCTGACGTTTATTGAAAAGCTCCATGACCAACTGGTGCCGGCGTTCCTCCGCGAGCAGCGTGACTTGGAAGAATTCAAAGGCACCCGCTCGGGCCCGCCGCCGGGCCCGCTCGAGCCATGGGAAACGCTTTTTTGGTCCGAACAGCTTCGCCAGGCCAAGCTTGATTTTGACGAGGAACTGCTGCGTCCCTATTTGCCGATCGAAGGAGTTTTGTGCGGTTTGTTTAAACTGGTGGAGACAATATTCGATGTGCGACTGGTCGCGCGACCAACGGTTTATTTCGAGCCAGGGTCCGGCGAGGTGGCCCCGGCCGGCACCGTCGAGGTCTGGCATCCGGAAGTGAAATTTTATGAATTGCACGATAAGGATGGACGCCACCTTGGCTCCTTTTATGCAGATTGGCATCCGCGGGAAAGCAAACGCGGCGGAGCGTGGATGAATTATTTTGAAACGGGCGGCCCTCGCCCCCATGGCAAGTTTGTGCCGCATTTGGGCATTATCGCGGGTAATCTTACCGCCCCGGTGGCTGGCCAGCAGGCCTTGTTAACCCACGACGAAGTGTGCACGATTTTCCATGAATTTGGCCATCTTTTGCACCACTTGCTCGGCGAAGTGGAAGTTAAGTCTCTCAACGGTGTTCGGGTGACTTGGGATTTCGTCGAGTTGCCTTCACAAATCATGGAAAACTGGGTCTGGGAACGCGCCGGATTGGATTTTGTCGCCCGTCATCATGAAACCGGGGCGCCGCTGCCGGAGGAAATATTTAAAAAAATGCGCGCGACGCGCAGTTTTCTCGCGGCCACCGGCATGATGCGCATGGCGGCATTCAGCAAAATGGATCTCGATGCGCATTTGCATGCTGACGAATTGACCAAGCGACAACCATTGCCCGATTTGGAAGTCTGGCTGCGGACGCGCCTGGCGAGCTACCTTCCCCGCTACCATACCGAACCGCCGTCATTTGCGCCGCGCTTCACTCACGTTTTTTCCGAACCGGTCGGTTATGCGGCGGGGTACTACTCCTACAAATGGGCCGAAGTGCTCGATGCGGATGCCTTTACCCGGTTTCAAAAAGAAGGCTTGTTGAATCCAGCGACCGGCGGTGATTTTCGCCGGAAAGTCCTTGCGCGCGGTAATAGTGCCCCGCCTGAACAATTATTCCGGGATTTTATGGGCCGTGATCCGGATCCTTCCGCCGACCTCGCCCGGTGCGGCCTGTTGAGTTAAAGATCGTTCTTTGGCGTTGGTTCATCAAGAAGCCGCCGCACATGGACGAGGAGGGTATTGAGCGAGAATGGCTTTTGCAGGCGGTCCGAGCCAGGGCCGAGATTTTCCGCCTGGCCGACATTTTCATAACCGGACATAAGCAGGACGCGTAATTTCGGCTGCTGTTTGCGCAATTGGGCCGCCAGCATCCGTCCGGAAAGTTTTGGCAATACGACATCGGCCACCAACAAATCAAAATTGCCGCCGTGTTCCAAAAATTGTTCGTAGGCTTCTTCGCCACTGCTGGCGGCCACAGTGTCATAGCCATGCATGTCGAGCAGGCTTTTGACGCAATCGGCAAAGTTCGGGTCGTCCTCCACCAGCAGGACACGCTCATGACCGCGGGGAATGACATCCGGGGCTTCTTCGCGAACGGCGCCCGCTTCCGGCTTGGCTTCGATGGCTGGGAGGTAAATCGTAAAGACGGAACCCTTATCCGGCTCGCTTTGCACTTCAATGCGACCGGCGTTTTGCTTGACCAGGCTGTAGACCATCGCCAAACCCAGCCCGGTGCCTTTGCCCACTTCCTTGGTCGTGAAAAACGGTTCAAAGATTTTCTCCCGGATTTCCGACGGGATGCCGCAGCCGGTGTCGGCCACGCTTAAAAGCACATACGTTCCGGGGGCGGGCAGATTATGCCGGGCTGCTTCCAGCGAGTCATATTTGCGGCTGGCCAGACTGATGGTGATGCGGCCGGCGTCAGTAATGGCATCACGCGCATTCAGGCAGAGGTTGACGAGCACTTGTTCGATTTGGCCGGGGTCGGTATGCAACTGGGGGAGACCCGAGGGGGCATCGATGACCAGTTCGATATTTTCCCGGATAAGAGGGCGCATCATTTTTTCAACCTCATGCACCACATCCGCGGGCGAGACGGATTGCGGTATGGAGGACGAACGCCGGCTGAAAGTCATGAGCCTGGACACCAAGTCCGCGCCGCGTTGCCCGGCCGAGCGGATGTTGCGATAGTATTTTTCCAGCGGATCACCAGGCTTCGCCTTCAGCAGCAGCAGGTCGGCAAAGGAATTAATGATGGCCAACAAGTTATTGAAGTCATGGGAAATGCCTCCGGCTAGCCGACCAACGGCGTCCAGCTTTTGGGCGCGGCGGATATTTTCCTCCAATTGGTCCACTTGGGTCACGTCCCGCAGGATGATGACTCGGCCCATGGTGGCACCATCTGTTTCCGCGAGCGCATTGGTTTGCACCTGCACCAGCCGGGCTTCTCCAGCGCCACTCATGATCACCAGCGGATGGGCCGGATTGGTGTGAAAGCCCGGCTGTAGTACCCGGTCACAGATGTCGGGGATCCGGGTACGGGTTTCCCGTTCTCGTAAATCCAGCAGTTCACTTAAGTGTCGCCCCGCGCAGGCTTCCATGCTTCGCCCCACGACGCGCTCCGCTGCGGGGTTGAGGTAAGTGACGTGACCGCTGGCATCAGTGGTCAGTACATAATCTTCCAAGGCGCCGAGGGTGGCGGCCAGACGTTGTTCCGCCGCTTTACCCACGCGATCCAGCCGTGATTTATACAGTGCCATCTCAATGGTGATGAGAACCTCTTTTTCCCGGTAGGGCTTGAGTAAGTAGGCAAAGGGCGCAGTGCGGCGGGCGCGTTCGATCGTCGCTTCGTCAGAAAAGGCCGTGAGGTAAATCAAGGGCAGGTCGTGGTCGCGCAAAATTTTTTCCGCAGTATCCACGCCATCGTGCTCGCCGGGGATGTTGATGTCCATCAACAGCAAATCCGGCATGAGTTCCTCGACGAGCTTGCGCGCCTGCTCCCCGGAGGAAACGGTGCCGGCGACTTGAAAGTGGCCCCGGGCCAGGATTTTTTGCAGAATGAAGGCGGAGCTGGGATCATCCTCCACAATCAACACCCGAGCTCCGGCGGTGGTGGTACGCGCGGCGCCAGAGATTGCGACCGACGGAGGTTTTGTGACACTCATGACGTTAACCAGGCAAACGAGAGCAGGTTGTCCTGGCTTTTTAATTCTTCAAGGCGTGAATAGAGCATCCTCCCTGTGTGACCGATAATCGGCAAGAAAAACCCGTCGGGTCAATACCCTAGTAACCTCAGTATTTTACCGTAGACGCCCCAGTGGGGCGAATATACCATTGCTAATGAAAAACTGCGGGCATAACTTCAATTGCAGCCCGGAAAACCCCCCGGATGGAGGTATTCGGTCCTGTACGGTCTTTTTTGCCCATTAACACCGGCCCGATTGACTTTTCATTACAAATTAATACAACGAAACTGCACGCGCCAGCCGATCGGCTCCTTTCAGCCGTGGCACGCAATTCCATAACCTATGAAAAGAGTGGTGATCATCGAAGACGAGACGATGCTGCGCGATTTACTCGCTGAGCTGCTCAAGAATTTTCCGTTATGCACTCTGGCCGGCACCTATGGGGACGGGGTCGAGGGCTGGAAGGGGCTGCAGAAGATCAAGCCCGACATGGTCATCCTCGACATTAAAATTCCCTCCCTCAATGGGTTGGAAATCTTGCGCCGCCTCCGTGAGCAGTTGCCTAATTGCAATGTTTTGCTTTTTAGCGCTTATTTTTCCACCAGCATGGTCCGCCAGGCGCTCAAGGCTGGCGCTAATGGCATCATTGAGAAAACTGCCGGCTTACCTGAGATGGAAAAAGCCATTCGTGCGGTTCTCGATGGGGGGACTTACCTTGGGCCGGGAGTGGCTGACATGGTTCGCCGCATTATGATTGAGCCAGACAAGGACGATTCCCTGGAAAGTCTTTCCGAGCGGGAGCGCGAAGTGCTGCAATTTGTGGCCGAGGGCTACAGCACCAAGGAGATCGCCGTCAAACTTTCCATCAGTGTCAAGACGGCGGAGACGCATCGGTCAAATCTGATGACCAAACTCAATCTGCACGGCATCGCAGGCTTGACGCGCTACGCCATAGAGCACGGCCTGATCAAGGCGGCCCCGCCGAGTGCGTAGGGTTACGGACCTGCGCGTTGCTTGGCATCGGCCGCGACCGCGTCCATCCAAGCGTCCAGTTTTGGTTTCAGTGCTGCTTCCAGTGCCGGACGGGCGGTGGGCTTGTTCAGTGGTTCCTTGGCAAAGAAATAGAGTTTCAGCTTCGGTTCTGTGCCACTGCCACGGACGGCACAGCGCCAGCCGCCCGCCAGTTCATACAACAAAAAGTCTTCGCGGGGCACTACTTCCCCTTCTTCGTCACGGTGTTCAGCGTTGAGGAAGTCCAGGGCCCGCTCCACCGCCCGCCCGCCCAGCGATTTTGGCGGATCCGAACGAAATGAAGCCAGTACGCGCTGGATTTGGGCCACCCCCGCTGCGCCCTCAAAAGTAAGTGTGCGCAACGACTCGCGATGATAGCCGTGACGGGAGTAGAGGTTATCGAGCGCGGCAGTCGCCGTCAGACTTTGGGCCGCCAGCCACGCGGCGATTTCCACGGCCATGGCGGCAGCGGCGTTGGCATCCTTGTCGCGCACGGTGTCCCCCGCGAGGCAGCCGTAGCTTTCTTCAGCGGCCAGAACCAGCCAGGCGGAGTGGCGCAGGCCAAGTTCGGCACGATCCTTCGCCGGTAGGGCGGCGATTTGAGCAGCAGTACGTTTGTCTCCCGCCTTGGCCAGACCGGCGAGTAACTGCTCTTCGTATTTATGCAGTTTGGCCCCCATCCATTTAAAACCCGTCAAAGTATTCACGCACAGCCCTCCGTGTTCATGGGCAATGGCGTCGAGTAAGGGGGTGGTGACGAAACTTTTCAAAACCACCGCGCGTTCCGAACCCAAAGGAGGCAGCCAGCCGAGTTCCTTGGCCTGTTGAAAGCGATAATCGGCGAGCAGTGCGCCAAATTCATTGCCGGTCAGGGCGCGGTAGCTGCCATCAGCTTCACGAAAGGCGGTGGCAATGCGATCATCATCGGGGTCGGTGGCCAGGCCTACAGCGGCATGGGTGATTTTGGCTTGATCCAGCATCATGGCCAGCGCGCGGGGGTCTTCCGGATTGGGGGAGGGGACGGTGGGGAAGCGGCCGTCGAACTTCATTTGCGCGGCCACCTCTGAAACTTCGGCCCCAAGCGTGCGCAACAAGCCAGGAATGACCACAGCACCGGTACCGTGGAGGGCGGAATAGACCACGCGTGGCTTACCTTGGACGATCTTTGCGGGATTCAGTACAACTTGTGCGGCCGACTCCGCGTATTTCTTTTCCACATCCGTGCCAACAGTTTTCCAGACGTCGCCCTTCGCCTCGGTGGCTTGTTTGAGGACTGGGCCCAGCTCTTCCGGTTTTACAGCACGAACCGCGGTTACGATTTCATCGGCCAACGGCGGGACAACCTGCCCGCCATGCGAGGCATAGACTTTGTAGCCATTATCGTGAGGGGGGTTGTGGCTGGCGGTAAGGACCACGCCGGTGTCTGTGCCCAACGCGCGTACGGTAAAGCTGAGTTGCGGGGTCGAGCGCGGACCCGTGAAGAGCCACGCTTCGCCACCGAGAATAGTCCAGACGCGTGCAACGAGTTCCGCAAAATAACGGGAAAAATGGCGCACATCATGGGCGATGACAATCTTGGGTGCCCCCTTGGTGCCGGCGTTTTTGACGCTGAAGAAGAGACCCATGGTCGCACGGGTCACAGTGACGTCGTTAAGATTATTTGCTCCGACGGCCGGGTGTGCGGGGTTGTCCAAACCGCCGGCGCCGAGTTCGATTGGCGCGGATTTACGTCCAATGATGCGCCCGCGCATGCCACCAGTGCCAAAAGTGAGATCGCGGAAAAAACGATCCTCCAACTCTTCCCACGCCTGGGCCGTCACCAGTTCGTCGAGCGCGGTGTGTGCCCATGCCGGCAAAAAGCCGCCCTTGCGCCACGTTTCAAGCCGTTCGGTTGCCGCTGGAGATAAGTTCTGTGCCATAAATTTTTATTAGGTTAAAACCAGCCCTTCGGCCAGCTTCGGTTTCGGATTTAGCGCGGTCCAACGCGTCGCCACCGTGGCGGCGTCATCGCCAAAGAGCGGGCTGATTTCCAAGGCAAAGGGTGGTTTTCCGGTGGTATCGAGGGGGATTTCGGCGCCGGCCCCACGCAGCCATTTTGCGAAAAGGCGTAATTGGTCCTCGTAACACGATTCTGCTGAATCCACCCCGGAGGGATTTTTAACCGGAGAAAAATCTCCCGCCCGATCCGTTTCAATGATGGTCGCATTTCGAGCGAAAGGCAGTGCGTCAAAGACAAACATTTCAAATTTTATCCCATTGGGCTTGGCCGGTTGCTGGGGTTGGCCGGAGGCATCCACCGTGATGATTTTTTTGTCGGCCCGGTGGAAAGGCAGTCGGGCTGCGGCTTCGTGCCCCGCACCGACACGGGCGACAAATTTGCAATCAAGCACATGAATACCAATCGAGCCGGCGAGAAAACGCAAATCGCCTTGGGGGGTGCGTTCTTCGCTCATGGATTTAGGCAGATCACTGTACTCCACGACCACCACCCGGCCTTGTTCATCCAAACAAAGATTGCCGATTTTTTCGCCCGGACCGCGTTTGGGAATCATCTTGGTAGACATTTCCGAGCCCGTTTGCAGGTGAAAGCCAATGAACTCGGGATCCACACAACGCACAAGCGGATTGTCGACTTGGAAATAACTCAACGTGTCCACCCCGAGGGCGAGCATTTTATCCAGAACACCGCTACGGGCCAGGGCGCGCAACGAACCGCCATGGCCGTCCGGGCTGAGGGCGATGCGCCCCGGAGATTCGAGCAGGATTTTGCCGTTGAAATCCACTGCCGGCATAGTGCCTTGAGGGAAGAAATGCACCAGGGAGGGATTGAGGCCGAAAAACTTATACGATCGGAAAAAGGAGAGGGTGGCGGCATGATTGGCGGGACTGGTCATGATCAGCCAGGGCGGGGTTCGGCCGTAACGTAGGCCTGCCGCACAAATTTTTTCCGCAAAAACTTGAAAGAGTGAATGATGACGAACCGGAGTTACCGGAAAAG
>Ga0206967_1099_pt1 | contig 18967 bp, 15 predicted proteins | sample Alteio_BWOrgHeat_24_FD_153259 | JGI IMG/M metagenome (GOLD analysis project Ga0206967, IMG submission 153259) | Enriched cells from forest soil in Barre Woods Harvard Forest LTER site, Petersham, Massachusetts, United States -... | ecosystem: Environmental > Terrestrial > Soil > Temperate forest >...
ACTCCGTGATCTTTCACGATAACGACTTCGAAGTGTTCATCGATCCCAACGGGGACAATCACCTGTATGGCGAGTTTGAGATGAATGCTCGCAACACCACGTGGGACCTACTGCTTATCAAGCCGTATCGCGACGGCGGGCCTGCCGTGAACGGCTGGGAGATCAAAGGCCTGGAATCGGCGGTCCATATCGATGGCACCTTGAATGATCCGACCGATACCGACCGTGGCTGGAGTGTGGAGATCGCGCTGCCCTGGAAATCGCTAAGCGAGATCGCTGGGTGTCCTTCGCCTCCGCACGAAGGCAATCAGTGGCGAATCGATTTTTCACGAGTTGAGTGGCACACGATCGTCGAGAATGGAAAGTACGTAAGGGTTCCCGGTAAGCCGGAAGACAATTGGGTTTGGTCGCCTCAAGGGGTCATCGATATGCACCGTCCATGGACGTGGGGATACGTCCAGTTCACTGAGGCCCCATTCGGCGAAGGAGCGGTAAGGCCGCTAGACGGCCTTTCCGAGCGAGCGGCGCTCATGGAGATTTGCGAGGCTCAGCGCACCTATCGACGGCAGACGGGTCATTGGGCAAAGACGCTTAAGGATCTGGGCGTTTATCCTACCGGCGCCAGCCTGTATGTCACACCGAGCTTGTACGAGGCTACTATCGGCGACTGGCACGTCGATTCGTATTCTCGGCTTTGGAAGAGCTGAAAAATGACGCTCGTCTATGTGGCATTCGCTGTTGTTTTCCTCACCAGCGTTAGCGCGATTGTTTTCGGAGTGACCAAACGAAAGCATCAGATAAGGCTGGTAACGGTCGCGGTCGGCGTGTGGGGGATGGCGCAGTCTTCGATCTTGACTTCCTCGCTTGCGGGACATCTGCCGAAAATGGTGGCCATTCGGCTCATGCTCTGCGCGTTCGCTGCGCTCGTAGTGGTCGTTCTGGCCGGACTGCGCTACTACGTTCCTGCCGAGACCGACCGCGAGACTCAAGAAACGCTGCGCACAATGATTGAAGCGAAGCAGCAAGAAAGAGTCAAAAAGACCCGCGGGCGCCGCGAATAAAGAGGAGCAGTAGCCCCTCGCCTTTTTTGATGGTTCGTGCGAAAAGGGAGAGGGGGAAGGGGGTGAGGGTTCCGGAACCGTCGGGTGTCACCTAATACTGGCCTTAGGCTGCTGACTCAGATACATAGCTGGTTGTAATTGCAAGTTACCGGAGCCCTCACCCCCTGCCCCCTCTCCCATTACGAACCAAATGGGCGAGGGGGTTAGATTCCGTCTTTTACGGTCGCAGCGCCAGATTGGAGGATTAGAGATGCGCTTTTCAGGCCGGGCGACGTGGCTTGGAGCTTGATGCCTCCGGGGGTGCCGGTTGCTCTTACCAGGACCATGCATAAGCCGTGGAAGGCTGAGCGCTGGACGGCTTTGTCCGGTTCGTGGCTGCTTGGGTCTCCGTTTCCGACACCGGCTACGGAACCTGCGCCGGTTACGGAGAATCTGACCATGTTCGCGGCCTCGGGGACGATTCGTCCATTGGAATCGAGCACTTGAACCTCGACCATGGTGACGTCCTCGGAATCGGCAAGAAGCTTCGTTCGATCGGTTTTCAGCACAATCGAGGCGGGTGCACCGGTAGTTTCGACCCGGTCGGTCGCGGCCAACTTGCGGTTGTTGTATCCCTTGGCGACAAGAGCGCCGGGCGCGTATCGGACGTTCCACTCCAAGTGTTCATGGCGCGGCATCTTTTTGATGCCGAGGCTCTGACCATTTAGGAACAGTTCGACTTGATCGCAGTTGCTGTGAACCCAAACGTTGATCGGCTTGCCCTCTTTGCCTGGCCAATTCCAATGTGGAAACACATGGACGCTCGGCTTATCGCCCCACCATGCCTTGTAATAGTAGTAGCTGTCCTTGGGGAAGCCGCACATGTCCATGATGCCAAAGTGGCTGTTGATACAGGGCCAGCCGTATGGGGTGGGTTCACCCTTGTAGTCGAATCCGGTCCATACGAAGCCGCCTTCCATAAAGGGCCGATCCGCCAGCGCTTTCCAGGCAACCTGCGCGGTTTGGGCCCAAGGTGGAGCGTTGACGTCGTAGGCGCTGACGTACCCCTTTTCGCGGTCGTTGACGTATTCGCCGCGGGTACTCACCGCGCTGGCGGTCTCGCTGCCGAAGAACGGCATCTTCGGAAATTTCTTGTGGAATGCATCGTATCCGCTCGGATTGTAGTTGCCGCCCTGCAGGTCTTCCACGGTTGTGATGCCGTAACCCCAACCGCCATTCATGGCGCAAGAGATTGGCCGAGTCGTATCCCAACGATGAACCTCGTCCATCATTGCTTTGAAGATCGTGGCGCCCTCTGGCGTTCCTTGAAGCGGCTCTTCGTTGCACATCGACCACATCACGACGCTGGGGTGGTTGCGGTCGCGCAGGATCAGTTCGCGCAGTTCGGAGAGATCGTCGTACTTAGCCCCATGCGGCGTCTTCCCGCCGGTGGCCTCGCCCAAATGGCGGTTTTCATCCATCACCACCATGCCGAGCCGGTCGCATGCGTCCAGCAGCTCTTTGGCGGGAGGATTGTGCGAGCACCGGTAGGAGTTCGAGCCCATCTCCTTGAGCTTCTTGATCCTCCAATCAAGCAGGCCATCCGGCATGCCGATGCCAACGCCGATGAAGTCCTGGTGATTACAAGTGCCCTTGAACTTGACCGGCTTGCCGTTCAAGAAAAAGCCTTTGTCCGCGTCGTAACGAAGCGTTCGAATTCCAAAGGTCGTATCGACGGAGTCTGTCGGCTGGTTATTTCGGACGACCGTGGTGTGGAGTCGATAGAGCTGGGGCTTTTCAATCGACCACAGCATCGGGTTCATTACCGAGATCTGCTGCGAAAGCGTGCGGGTGTGATACATGCCAACCGGCGTTCCCGACTTGACGGTAACGACCTTCATCCCGTTAGGATCGTAAACCTCGGAGACAACGACGCAGCCCTGCTCCCTGCCGGTCTCGTTCGCGATCATCGTTTGAGCGGTCAGCATGGCGAGCGCCCCCCTTAGCTCCGATGAAACAAAGGTGCCGTTCGGTGCGACGTGAATCGGGTCGGTGATGTCCAACCACACGTGCCTATAGATACCGGCGCCCTCATACCACCAGCCTTCCGACTGGCGGGGATCGACGAAAACGGCCAGTTCGTTCCTGCCTCCGTAATGAACATAAGGCGCAAGATCGTAGCGAAATCCAACATATCCGCTGGACTGTTTGCCAAACTTGTGGCCGTTGATCCAGACGATCGAATTGCGATAAACGCCCTCGAACTCGATGGTGAGGGTCTTGCCCTGATCGCTTTTTGGAATGGTGAAAGTCTTACGGTACCAAGCGGGGATCTGGGGCAAGGATCCGTGGCTGGCATCGGCTGTCGGTGTGAATGTGCCCTCAAGCAGATAATCGTGCGGAAGTTGGACGACCCGCCACGCGCTGTCGTTATAGTCCGGCTTAGCGAACTCGGGGACTTCCTGATCCTTGGCCGCTCTGAGGGTGACCATGCCCATGATTCCCCCGCCGCCTCCAGTGTTCTGGATGAGGAGGACAACCGAATTCGCGGTACCTTCCCTCCAAGCACTGTCGATCCCTACATCGAACGCATCGTCCCACACATAGTGAGTTTTGAGCAGCACTCCGTTGACGAATACCTCGCAGTTGTCGTCGACGCTGTCGAAATGGAGAATGCGCTTCATTCCCGGACTTGCTGGAAGCGAAGAGCCCAAATCCGCCTTAAACCACGCGAATCCGGGCCGATTTCGAAACACGTCCTGTCCGATCCGGGCTCGTCGCCATCGTTGGTCCGCCGGCGTGTCGGGTAGAGACTTGACGTTCAGTTCCGTAATCCCGGATGCGCTCTCCGATTGCCATGCCGTAATGAGCGTCCCGCCGATCGACGTGTTCGGATCGGTGCGGAAGCGCCAGTTCGCGTCAAACCGGATGTGTTCGCGCACGATCGGTGCTCCGGCGGCTTGAGTGACCAGTCCGGCCCCCAAAATCGCGACAGCGGCGGCAAAGAGAATTGAGCGGTAATTCATGGGGAGCAGATCTTTATTCTGGACGGGCTAGGCAAGCTGAATGTTAATAGAACTGGTGGAAGGTTCTATCATAACCCCCTGGGAAGTTGGCGTGCTCTTGCCACCCGAAACAGAAGCAACTTCTTTAATTCCCACCAACAGCAGTGTCCATGTTCCCGTTCCTGTCACTTCGGCGACGATTGCCGAACCCGTCCTGGCAACCCTTGCCGTCAGCGCAGTTTGGCCGGATAGCGTGGGCACGACCGCAGACGTCTCCGCTCCATCTTCAAGCTGATACACGCGCAAAGTGACACCCTCCGCGAAGTCGTAGTCGGGTCGGGAGTCCACTGCCCCGACGGCGACGATCGAATTGGGTCGAACCATAAGCGGCGCGCTCAGAAAGCCGTGCGTTTCGCGAACCCATCTCGGACCGGCCAACACTTCTCCCGTCAAGAAGTTGGTCCAATTGCCGGGTGGCAGATAGTAGTCGACCTGCCCGTCCGAGGACAGCACCGGCGCGACGAGCAACGATTCGCCGAGCATGTATTGCCGGTCCAAATGATCCGAAGCCGGATCTCCGGGGAACTCAAGCATCATGGCGCGCATCATGGGAACGCCAGTCCTGCTCGTCTCAACGGCCTGGGCGAATAGGTTAGGCATGAGGCTGCATTTCAGTTTCGTAAAGAACCGCAAAACGTCGACGGCTTCGCTGTCGTAAACCCACGGCACGCGGTAGGACGAACTGCCGTGGAGCCGGCTGTGAGACGAAAGCAGGCCGAAGGCGATCCAGCGTTTGTAAACTTCGACCGGCGGCATTCCCTCGAAGCCACCGATGTCGTGACTCCAATAGCCGAATCCGGATAGGCAAAGGGAAAGGCCGCCGCGAAGGCTTTCCGCCATCGATTCGAAGCTCGAATAGCAATCGCCTCCCCAATGGACCGGATATTGCTGGCATCCGGCGGTTGCGGATCTCGCGAACAACGTTGCCTCGCCCTCTCCTCGCCTTTCTTTCAGCACGTCGAAGACAGTCTGGTTGTACAGGTAAGGATAGAAGTTATGCATCTTGACGGGATCGGAGCCGTCGAAGTAGGCGACATCGGTCGGAATCCGTTCGCCGAAGTCGGTCTTGAAGCAATCGACCCCCATGTCTACAAGGTTTCGCAAGAGGTCGCCGTACCACTTGACGGCCGCAGGGTTCGTGAAGTCGACGATTCCCATTCCGGGCTGCCACTGATCGGTCTGCCAGACGTCGCCGTTCGCCTTCTTAAGCAGGTAGCCATTCTGCGTCCCCTCCTGGAAGAGGTGCGAGCGCTGGCCGATGTACGGATTGATCCAAACGCAGATCCGAAGCCCCAGGTCCTTGAGCCGATTTAACATTCCCGCCGGATCGGGAAAAGTGCGGGCATCCCACCTGAAATCGCACCAGTTGAATTCGCGCATCCAGAAGCAATCGAAATGGAACACGTGCAATGGCAAGTCTCGATCCGCCATCCCCTGAATGAATTCGGTGCAAGTCTGTTCGTCGTAACTCGTAGTGAAGGAAGTAGTCAGCCACAGACCGAACGACCATGCAGGAGGCAGGGCGGGCTTTCCGGTAAGTGCGGTGTACTTCTCCAGGACTTCGCGCGGCGTGGGTCCGTAGATGACGAAGTATTCGAGCGACTGCCCTGGGACGCTGAACTGAACTCGCGAAACTTTCTCGGACGCAACCTCAAAAGATACGTCGCCGGGGTGGTTCACGAACACGCCGTAACCGCGGTTGGTCATGTAGAAGGGAATGCATTTGTAAGCTTGATCGCTGCCCGTGCCACCGTCCTTGTTCCACGTTTCAACGACCTGGCCATTCTTGACGAATGAGGTGAACCGTTCGCCAAGTCCGTACACGCACTCTCCGACGCCAAGTGTGAGTTGGCTCATCACGAACGGGCTTTGGTCGTCGACGGTCATGTAGCCGATCCCGCGGTCCGGGCTTTGCGTCACGAGCCGGTCGTCCGCGATGAACTCGATGCCCCACGATTTCTTCGAAATTCGCGCTGTGAATCTCCCGCTTGTGAGGCTGGCGAATTCCTCACCCAGTTCGGTGACGGTGTGGCCAGAGTCGTCGGCGAAAAGGGGGAAGTTCGGTCCGAGGTCTCGCCCACCCACATAATGGGCGATCTTGATGCGAATCACATCGGGTAGCGGGGAGGCGATGTCCAGGGTCAGAAGGGGCCCTTCAAGGGTGTCCCCCCGGTGCCGAATCGGCCGCGTCGGCGCATAGATTCGCAGGGATCTCGCATGCGCCTCCACATCGTACGCCTCGGCGGCATAGTGGGCTCGCACGCCCTTCCGCATCATCCAGTTTCCATCCGTGAACTTCATAGAATTCGTTATCCTTACTTGCTGGGCCGGTTCTTTACGCCGGCGTCTCGATAAATTCGATTAAGATCTTGTTTGGACGTGCCGGGTGGCTGCGTTTGACCGGGCCAAGACACGAAGTACGCCCACTCCACGCCGAAGCGGCGCATTCGCGGGATATCGGGAATGCCGCCGAACTCCGTGATGGCGAGCAGTTTCTTCCCGTCGTATTGCCGTTTGAGGCTATCCCAAGTGCTGCTCAACGCGTCCGAGTGGTCGCTGGGATATGCATCTACCCCGAGCAAATCGACGTACGCGTCTCCCGGATACCACTTTGGGTCATTGCCGACCGTGAACACCCAAATAAGATTATGAAGGCGGCGTACGACGCTCAATTCGTGAAACATCAAGCGCCACAGCTTCACAAACGGCTGGGGACCCTTAGCGCCCCACCAGAACCACCCTCCTTCCGCCTCGTGAAGGGGACGCCAAAGAACCGGTAGGTTTGCGTCGGAAAACTTCTGAAGTTGGTCGGCGATTGCATCGATATCTCGTAGAAGGAGCTTGTAGTTGGCTGACGTGGGATCGTCGATCGCGGCGGCGAGATCGAACTTCGTCGCATAGGTATAGAAGCCCTTGTACCACTTCGCATCCAGATCCTTTCCGGTGGAATCCTTAAGCATCTTGTCGATCAAATCGGTCGGAGCGTTCCAGTGCCACGACATGGACACAAGTTGTTCCTGCTTGCCGTGCTGGATGGCGTTCTCCGTCAGATCCTTTGGGGCCGGATGAAACGCGACCCGCGAAGGCGAATAGTCCATGAAGTCGGCTGCAAATATCGCAGGAGTTTGCTGGGCAGTCTTTTCGATATAGTTCGTATCCTCGTCGTTGTATTGACCGGACAGGGTTTTAGTTCCATAAGTTGAGATCAGGCTGCGAAAGACGCCTCGAGTGTTTTCGGTTGCACGCGGATCGGCTAGCGATAAGGGCGGCTTCTTGAGCGAGCGGTCGATCTTTGCCGGCACGAGTTCGATGTAATCGACGTCGAAGTAACCCCATCCTTTGTCAATTTCGACGGTATTGACTCCGCCGACCAGTTCGACTTTTCCTGCCGATGTGGTTGCAAAGTTATCCGGGGTTGCCGCAAACATTCCAGAAGTTTTTGTGCCGTTGACGCCAAGTCCGTATCCCTTCTGGCCCAACGGAGCGCTGTATCGGATCGTCGCTTCGTAGATGCCTGCCTCAGCATTGAGTGTAAGTAAGACCTTGTCTCCGTCCTTGGTAAAGCCGGTCACATACCCGGAACCAGAAAAGCCGAGCCTTGCTTTGGCAACAGTAGTTCCTACCAATTGCCCGTCTTCGGCTTCCAGCCGAATCGCCTTGCTTTGGAGGGCTCCAGGCGTCGTAAGCATAGCCAAAGCAATCAACAATGGGGCCATTTCCCGTAGTTTAGTGCCTGAGGCTTGTAAAGAACCGGCTTAACCGGTACAGTTTTGCGTGCCCCTTCTTTTTGCGAGCCATGTCGCGTGCTTGGCGCTGGCTCCGCTTTGCTTGTTATCGCAACAGGTCGTCCGGCTGGATCCATCAGTTGAGATCCACGGCATGAATCCACTGTTTATGGACCGGTCGATTAGTCCAACGACCGATTTCTATCAGTATTCGAATGGAGTTTGGCTGCAGAACGCCCAGATTCCAAACGACGCTTCGGCTATATCCGCAACTGCGCAGGCACGTCAGCGCAATGAGGTGCTGATGTGGTCGATCGTTGCGCCAACGGTCTTGGATTACTCCTCGCCGGCGGGGTCGCCGGAGCAACTGGTGGGGCAGTTCATTCGAACCGGGCTTAATCGTGATCTGGCCGACAGCCTTCGATTCCGGCCGATCGAAACGGAACTTGGCCGAATCGCCACCATACAAACCCGAGGCGATTTGATCTCCGAGATAGCACGCTTGCAAAGGTGGTCCATCGATGTCGGATTTCGAACAAAGGTCGATTTTGACTACCTGAACAGCTCTCGCAAACTTTTGTGCCTTTCGCAGGGCGGCCTCAGCCTGTTCGGCAGGGAACGCTACGTAGCCGATGACTCGAAGGCCAAGAACATCCGGGCCAGGCTCAGTCGATGTATTGAAAAAACATTCCAACTGCTTGGAGATACCGAGGACACCGCGAGCAATTCGTCCGAACGCGTTTTAGCGATCGAGACAAAGTTGGCCGACGCATTCAAGCCGGAGGCTGAGGTTGGAGGGATAGTCGCAAATTTCCATCCGATTAAAGTCTCTTCACTCTCCACACTTGCGCCTAAAGTAGATTGGAGTCGTTATTTCCAGGAACTGGGCGTCAAGAATATTGACACCATCAACGCCGCTCAGCCGCCCTACATAACGGCCTTTGCCAGTGCTTTCAGTCAGTTTCCGGTGTCGGATTGGCAGCAGTATCTTCGTTGGCGCTTAGCGTCCGCCGCTTCCCCATTCCTCTCATCCGAATTCGCCCAGCAAAGCTTCAAGCTGGATTCGGCGTTGACGGGGCAGGAACTGATGAGGAATCGGCGAGAGGTCGTTTTGGAAGAAGCAGATTCCTGCCTTGGAAACGAGTTAGGCCAGCTGCTGGCACGAACGGAATTCGCTGCCCATTCAAAGTCCAAGGTTCAACTTATGGTGCAGACCATCCGAGCCGCCATTCGGGAGAAGATCTCGGGACTGGACTGGATGGCCCCCAGCACCAAGGCAAAGGCGCTTGAGAAGCTTGATCGGATGCAGGTTAGCGTTTGCTACCCGGACCACTGGCGTGACGCCGCGAACTTGGTGATCAAGAACGACTCATTTGTTCAAAATGTGTTCCGGGCGAGAGAGTTTGAATTTCAACGGCAGGTGGACAGCGTGTCGAAGCCCGTCGATCGCTTCGAATGGGATGTGCGTGCCTATGCGGTCGACGCCCATTACAATCCGAGTCTGAACGCCATCATCTTGCCTGCCGGGGTGCTTCAGGCGCCGTATTTCGACATCCTGGCTGACGATGCCTCGAACTATGGGTCGTTCGGTGCTGTGATCGGCCACGAAATGATGCACGCGTTCGACGGACGGGGGCGAAAATTTGATGCCGAGGGAAATCTAAAGAACTGGTGGTCGGAAGCGGACGGACTGAATTTCGACGAGCATCAGAAGGGCTTCGTGACGCAGTACGACGCATATTCGATGCAAGACAAGATGTTCGTCAACGGCAAGTTGACCCTTGAAGAGAACGTAGCAGACCTCGGCGGCGTGCTCGCCGCCTATGCTGCATTCAAGCAATCCCCCTGTTTCACTTGCGCAAAGTCGGTAAATGGCTTCACCCCCGCCCAGCGATTTTTCATCTCGTTCGGGCAGCTTTTTCGGGCAAAGTTGCGACCGGAAAGCGAGCGTCTCGAACTGGAATCGGATCCCCACTCGCCGCCGAAATTTCGGGTGAAAGGCGTACTGCAGAACATGCCGGAGTTTTGGAAGGCGTTTAACGCCGAACCGCCGAAGACTATGCTGCGCATCTGGTGAGCCTTTAGCTCAGCTTCTCAACGATAAGGTCGGCCAGCCTGTCATAGAACACGAAGTCGCGGGCCCCAATTCGGCGATGAACTTCGCCACCCCACTGCTTTTTGAATCGAGTGATGCCGGCGTAGAGGTGGTCCCTGCGTTCAAATGCATCGATACCGTACATGTCGTATTCAAGGCAGCCGCGGTTCCTGGCTTGGCCCATCGCAGCACGATGGAGTGAGTAGGCCGGCATTTTTTGACGGTCGGTCGAACTGGATGCGCCGTATAGATAGGTTGCTCGTCGACCGAAATACACGACTAGAATCGCGGCCAGAAGCTTCCCTTGATGGCTAGCCGTAAACAGTTCTCCGGCATCGCAACCGAACACGGTCGACAGAAGGTTTAGGAAAAACCCAAACGGTTCGACGAAGAACCCAGTGCGGAAGGAAGTCTCTGTCAGAAGCTCATAGAAGTCGTGAGCCCTTGATAAATCTTGGCTCCTGCTGACTTGGACGCCCTCTCTTTCCGCAATCCGAATGTTGTAGCGACACTTTGGGTGGGCTCGTGCAAGCAGTTCCTCTTCCGTAAGCCGAAGATCGATCATCAGCGTGTCAGAAGGCGTCAGGTCGGTGGGCGCATCTCCCGAGTTGCGCAAAATGCTCGGCAGCGGAGTTTGTAAATGAGGTTCGATTCGCAGGCCGAGTGTGTTCGGCATAGTCTTTGCAAAGTCGATGAGTTGCCTGAGGGCACTGCGAGCCGTGTGCGAATCTTCCCATGGCAAAACAGGCCCTTCCGGACACAATACGAACGTGGGCTCGCCCGTTAGGTGAAACCGCAACAGCGAAGCGCCACCGATCAGTTGCCGATCCTCCCTCAGTCCCAGGCGTGTGACTTCGTACCCTTCGATCTGTTTAAAACGAGACCAATAGGCTGATTGCATAAAACCGCTATGCAGATCGCTCCCGGCCAAGGACTCGAAAATCGGTTCTTCCAAGGGATCGAGAGGACCCCATAAAAGGCTCAAGCTACTCGCCCCAGGCTTGCAAGGCGGATTGGAACCGCTCCATCTCGGCCTGGCTCTTCCGGGCGCTCGACTCCAACGTGGCTTGGTCGAAAAGTATCGATTGGAGATCCTGGTTGGTTCTGTTGATGGCTTGTCCTACTGGAATCGATTCCGTCCCGTAATCCACCTCATAGGTTGGGTCATAGGAGTATTGAAATTGAATCCCCTGGTATTCATCGAGATCCCTCTGAGTCGCAGCTTGATCTGCCTGAAGCGACCGGTATTCGGCGGCGTCCGAAGCAATGTCCTGCCGGGACTCTTTGATCATTTTCTTGAGCACCGACACGATTGCAGCCTTCATTTCAGGCCTTAGCGGTTCTGTCTCCCCCGTGGGAGTCACTATGGTTTTCCCATCCATCGTGGCCGCGTGACCGCCAGGAGTATAAATCGTGATTCGATTGTCCTTTCGAACATAGCAGCCGACAAATAATTCGACTTCATCGGCCTGGGCTTCGACTGAATGAGATTCCGAACTGTTACCGACTCGCTTCACGGCGCCCGCCAACCGGTGTTGCAGATCCTGCAAATTTAGGTATTCGTCGGTGTCGGACTTGACGCTGCCGAACAGGGTGCTGGTCCACCCGACCCAAGACAGCCAATCCTTGCGGTTCGCCACTTCGCGATCGAGGTCTTTCCCTTGTGCCGCTACCTCCTCATGGATGCTTTGGAACAACTTGGGCTCAGCAAACAACGGCATAAGCGGCTTGCCGCCCTGCGTGTCCATCAAATTGATTTGGCTGTCCGCAACCACGAGGAATACGGTGTCCGACAGTGGGATGACGAAATCTCCGTTCTCCATTGCCATGAGGTCGTCATCGAGGACGAACAGGGGCTTATGCGGCTGCGGCTGGTACGGCTGATGCGAGGGGCCACCTTGCCGGCCACTGCCATACCCACCATAGCCGCCATACGTTCCGTACCCGCCATAATGGTCGTACAGATAAATCCTCGGCGTGTAGTGGTATCCGTAAATGTCGACCGGTTCCCTGCCATAGGTCCCTGTGAATCCTCGACCGCTTATGGGAGCACTCGGGGCCGGAGAACCGCCACCAAAGCTCTCATGGGATGAGTAACCCCGCGAAAAGCTGGCGTGCCCAAGCCCCGCGTGACCTTTGGCGAACGCAGGGTCAGGGGAGATCGAGTTAGCGATCGTCATAACCAAGATCAGGGTTGCAAAGAGCCTTGAAGCCCATAGCCCCCAGACGTCGAGGTCTAGCACTGTCCGCGACAGGTAATCGCGCAATGCAGCCAACTCTTCGACGATTCGTTGGGGCAGTTGCTTGGCCCTGGCCGACAGTTCGTCGACCAACTTCCTGAGGTCGATACGCTGCATCGAGCCGGTAACGCTTTCGGCCAAGGCCTCGATCATTCGTCGCGAGTGGTAAGGGTGCGTTATCTCGACTTGCTCGATGAGATTTGGAAAGTCGGGCGGGGCGTCGCTGGAGAATTTGACATTTGACCCCGAAGGGTTCAGCAACAGGCTCTGAAGGATGGGTTTGCCGGCTCGATTGATCGGCGCCTTCGCAAACTCAAGCCGACTCTTCGCCGAAAATCGAGCACCTTTCGCCAGCCCGCTGAGGTCGGCTTGGCTGGTTGCGACCGGGCACTCGATGCGGCGTAGCTGCCCAATTGTCAGCTGACGTCGGGAAGCCAGGATGAATCCCCAAGCGCCGTACCCGTGATCGCGAAACGACGGGATACAGACCCGGTAAGGAAGCGCCTTCATCCCAGCCGCGCGAACGGTTGCCACCAGGCATGCAAATGCCGAAGCCGTATTCTGCGGTGAGACGGCGTTTATCGTCGCGACTCCGCCCTCAGTCAACGCGCGATTAAGCTTTTGGTACCACTCCTGGGTAAAGCCCAACGCGCTTTCTTTGGTGGTTGGAAACGTGAAATCACAAACGATAACGTCGAACGACTTGTCTTCCAAGGGAAACTCGAGAGCGTCTGCGACAATCACCGTGACACGGCAGTCGTCCAATGCACCTTGATTCAGCTCTCGCAGCTCGGTTCGAGCGAATTCGAGGATTTCGTCAGAGCAGTCGATCAACGTGACCGCTTCGATGCCGGGGAAGCGGAGAACCTCCCGCAGTGCCAGGCCGTCTCCACCCCCGCAGATCAAGGCGCGTTTGGGGTTCCTCGCCAAGCAAAGAGCAGGAAGTGCGAGGCTCTCGTGGTAAACGGCTTCATCGCGCGAATCGAACTGCAGGTTTCCGTCGATATAAAGCGCAATCGACGTATCGGGCCTGCGGTAGTGATAAACGTTCACGAAGCCCTCCGAGAAAACGTAAAGCTGGAACCGGCGACTCCTGCGACCAATCCGGCCATTGCCCCATAAATCACGGCGACCACCAAGAAAATCGCAAAGTCGCCGGATTTATCGGCGGACTGCATTTTGTGACGCGTGATTCCCAGGCCCACCACCGTGTAACAGGCAACCGAGACGGAAGTGATCGCGAATGCGCGCCAAAAGCGCCGTGACTTTTGGGGTGAACTCTTGCCCGAAACGATGCTGGTTCCGGCAAGCGCGCCAACAAGGCACGGCAGAATCAGGAATGCCGCCAGCCCCCAAACAACAGGTCCCCATGCGGCGGGTGATTGGAAAGATAACGCGGCATAGCCGAGCACGGCGATTGCCAATGCGAATCCAATGCGATTGAGCGCCAACTGGTTCGCGTCTCGCTCCTTTGTCCAAATGAGCTTTTCGAGTTCCTCCACTTGGCTTGGGTTGCTCCCTTCGGCCGAGAGGTTGTTGATGTGGTGCCGTGCCAAGCCAAAGTCGCCGTCCTCGATCGCTTTGCAAGCGGCCACTACTTCGTCGTTGCTCAAATGTTCCCCCGGGGTCACTTATGCCGACCCACGATGCCATTATAGGTCAAGATCTCGAACCCTATGTGAGGACGGAAAAATGACGAAATGGGAGTATCACGTCCAGGACGTGGCAGGCGAAGAATACGAGGATATTCAGCTGACCTTGAACCAGTTGGGCGATCAGGGCTGGGAGTTGGTGTGCACCACTGAGACGGAAGAAAGCGTATGTACCATCTGGATGAAGCGTCAGAAGTGGTAGATCGGGCCCATGCCGAGTGACTCGGCAGGCCCAGTGATTCTTTTGGCAGGGTGTTTAGATGGGCACGGAATAAACCGACATATAATCGAGGCATATTGAGGAAGACTGGATTCACACTCGTCGAGCTGTTGGTGGTAATCGCCATCATCGCTGTGCTGGCCGCACTCCTCTTCCCGGTATTCGCCCAGGCCAAGCAAGCAGCCAAGCGGTCGGTGTGCCTGAGCAACTCTAATCAGCTGGGGCTGGCGTTCCAGATGTACGCTTCCGATAGCGAAGAGACGGCGCCGACATTGGTGAAGGGCGTGTCGCCAAAATACGTTTTGGACTATTGGCAGTTGATCCAACCCTATCTGAAAAACGGCGACGCGCTGTTCTGTCCGGAGGATCCATTTTCGGGTTGCGATGCGGCTGAGGTGCTTCCCACAACGGCTCCAAAGGGTGGCTGCATCGGGTACGGCTCCAATTGGGGACCGATGATGCCCTCTAAGACAGGCAGCGAGGGAGGGGGGCTTTACGGAGCCCTCAGTTATTCGAGCACCCAGCAGCTTTACTATGCCCAAGGGATCTCGCTCAGCTCCATCGTTTCCCCTGCAGACATGTTTGCGCTGGGCGATTCGGACGATGTCCCCTGGTATTCGCTTTCCATGGGTTCCATCACTAGCCGCTACTGGCTTTACAACCAAACGATCGCTTCTGTCGAACAAACCCGACATGCCGGCCGGTTCAACTTTAATTTCGCGGATGGTCACTCGAAGAACCTGCTAATGGCGGGTGCGTCCTGGACAGGTACCACCGCTTGGCCGCAGTTTGGCTTTGTGCTTGTGGCGTCGGTGTTAGCGCCCGCAAACCCCGATTTCTATCGCGACTGGTGTTACGATCCCAAGGCCATGGTTCATACCGATATCGGCCCGATCGAGTGCGATCAAATAGCCCAGAACGTGCTCAGTCAGACCACGCCCTGGAAGAGTTAGTCCGATTCAATTAACTCGGCACACCACGAACCCATGGGGACCCAACGTAACGGAAGGGCCGAGCCGTTTCCTCGTGAACAGATCAAGGCCTCCGCTAAAGCTGCCGGATGAATCCGTTTGCGTATCTTTGGACAGATTGAGCAGAACTCGGACTGTCTGATGCTTCGTCGTCCTCTCATAGGAGATCAAGTGAGGGTTCTTCGTGCCTCTTGGTCGAAACGACCCCTCTTGGAGCGCGGGTGTACTCAGGCGCAATTCAATCACCCGTTTGTAGAAGTTGAGCAACGACCGGGGATCGTTTCGTTCTTCTTCCACGGAAACGCCATCGGCATCTTTTGTGTAGCCGGTATTGGCCCATGGGCCCGAGTTGCGGTAGAAGTCGGCGGCGCCGTTTCCGTCAACGGTCTTGGTCCACCGGTACGCCAGCCGAATGGGGATATCGTTTCCGTCGTTGCCCCATTTGCCTTGAATTCCGGCCATACTGAGTTCCTGGCCGTAGTAGACCATCGGAGTGCCCGCCATGGTGAATTGGAACACCGCGCCTAGTCTCAGTAACCCGGGGTCATGGTCGACCGCGCTTGCGTACCGCTTGGTATCGTGGTTCTCGATAAACACAAACTCGGTCTTGCCTACCGGCATGGTGGCGACAGTTTCTCGTAAGGCGTGTTCGATCTTTTGTTTGTCATGCGATATCCAGGCGCCCCACAGTGGAATGGCGTACACCGCGTCGACTTTAGCCTTCGCAAACAGGTCAGCGCCTAGCCCCCAGTCCGATTGCTCACCGAGGAAAAAAATGTTTGGATTGAGGGTGCGAATGCTCTGTTCGATCGGTAACCAGAAGCCGCTCAACATGCCCGTTTTGACGTGCTGTGAGTCAAGGTCGTCCATCATGTGGTCGATACGGAACCCGTCGACTCCGTGGCTCGAATTGCCGTCCGGCGCCGCCCAATAGCGAAACACCTTCTGGATTTCCGATCTCAAACCGGGGTCGTCGGGATTAAGCGTCGCGAATCCGATCGACCTGCCGTCGTAACTGGGAAGCTTGTCACCAAACACCTTGGAACCCATCGTCCAGATGTATTTGGCATACGGAGAGTTGGGGTTGTCCTTGACCGCACGGTACCACGGATGCTTGTCTGCGACGTACTGGACCTCAACGTCGAGGATGACTTTCATTCCCAGCTTGTGGGCTCGGCCGACTAAGTCGAAAAAGTCCTTGTTCGAGCCAAGCGTCGGGTCGACCTTCATAAAGTCGTCGGCGAAATAGTTGTGATAAAACCGCGAAGCAAAGATCGGGTTGATCAGGATCGCCGTAAAGCCCAATCCGTGAAGATATCCCAGCTTTTGCTCGATGCCCCGTAAGTCTCCGATGTAGTAGGGAAATGGGTCCACCTGGATGTACTGCCTGGAACTCCAGTGGGCATTGTCAGCGCAGATCCCAGCTACTACAAAACTCATCCGCCGATTCGATTCACTGGGCCACCGATGAAGGTAGAGACCAGTTTCGCCATCCGCGCCGATCACACGTTTTCTTTCTCGCCATTTCCGACCATGGGCACTTGGTCTCGCAATGGCAATGTGCTAACTCTTAAATCATCGGTGGATCTCAAGATTCTAGATCTGATGAACGGATACAGTCGATCGTCGACGCACGGCATTCCCGATATCCGCCTGGACTATTCGCCGGAACATAAAACGATGACCTGGGTGACAGGCCAACCGAGATTTAAGACGAAACGCGACATTGTGATGAAGAGGCAATGACCGCTGAGCGAAGGTTTCGCTGCCTCTGCTTTTGGCGTCTCCAGGGTTTGAGTCCTGCCTTAGAGTCGACTGTCCTAAGAGAACGCTTCTTCGCCCCCTTCGGGGACGTGCGGCTCGGTATCGCATCCGTGGGCTGCGCCCACGGCTATGCTCTGCTCGCCCCGCTGGGGCTGATTGAGCTGGTTCCAGCCAATAATCCGGACGACTTGGGGCCGCTTACCTCCGCAGCTTGAGGAGTTCGGCGGTTCGCTCGAAGCCGAGTTTTTCGTAGAAGGGGGCGGCTCGGCGGGTGGGGACTACGGTTTCGGCGAAGCCTTGCTGCCAGGCGTGGGTGACGGCGGCTTCGACCAGGGCCTTGCCCAATCCGGAGCCTCGTCTCGGTTCGTCCACGAATAACTCAGAAATCTGCAGGATTCCCCCGTTGGCATACAGCGTGGGTATCTCGTGCGCCAGCAGGTAAGCCGACAGAAAACCGTCGCAGTCGGCGCCCAGAAAAAGTGCCGATTTACACTCCACGAGCCGTGGGAACGTGGCCGAAAAGGATGCCTCGTCGGGCGTGTAACTGGCCGCAAAATGCTGCAAAAGCTGCCAAACACGCGGCCCGTCCGTTGCACGTACCGGACGGACTTCGACCTTAATCGCCCGCCTCGCGCGGCTTATCTCCGAACAGCTTTGCGAGCGTCGGCTCCATGGCGCGTGCCCAAATCGCGAACCCCTTTGGTGTCGGGTGGAGAAAGTCCCCCATCATATCCTTTGAAATCGTCCCGTCCGGCTCAAGGAATTTCGATCCGAGGTCGAGGTACGCGATGCCCTTCTCCCGGCCCAAAACCGATATCTTCTCATTGACATCGGCCACAACTTTTCGGTTGAACGTATCCGGCAGGTGATCGCGGGGAAAAATCCCCAGCAGAAGAATCTTGATCTTTGGAATCTTATGCCGGAGGGTGCTGACGATCGTATCGATCCCAGTCGCGATGTCGTCGTTGGAATTGGAGCCGATGTTGTTCGTGCCAATCATCACCACCGCAACTTTTGGATGAATCCCATCGATCTCACCGTGCTCAAGGCGCCAAAGCACGTGCTGGGTTCTATCCCAGCCGAACCCGAGGTTGACGGCGTTGCGGCTTCCGAAATACTTATCCCAGAGGTATTGCCCGGGACCGCCCGGCTGAGGGACGCCTCCCCACATGTGGGTAATCGAATCGCCGATGAGAAGCAGGTCCACATTTCCCTGTTTCACTCGCTCCACGACGGCATTGTGTCTGGCCATCCAGTCGTAACTGTGAGCTTTGGTCGGGGCCTCATCGACGACGGGAATAACCGTTTCCGGCAGGCCCTTTTGCTGGGCAAGGCAGACAGTACAGCAAGCAAGGCAAAGACAAGCCGGCAAAGCCCAGCGGCGGATAACCATAACGTCAATCTTAATCTAAGTTGCCGGCCAGGCGGTGAAGTTCGCTCAGGGATTCGCCAAGGATCAGGCGCTTGCAAGCCTCACCGAGCAGAGGCGCGATCGGAATGATCTTGAGCTTGCCGCCGGATAGGGCGAGCTTATTGCCGAGGGGGACCGAATCCGTCACGACGAACTCGTCGAGGGGAGAATCCACTAGCTTCGCCATGAGTTTGGCGGAACTCATCTTCTGATCGGAAAGCACTCCATGCACTGCGAGCATCCGGACCGAGGCGGCGCCCTCCTCCTTCAACATGGCGGCATCTTTCAGAACGGTGTTGCCCGTCAAGATCTCATCGTCCACGATGAAACAATGCTTCCCCTGAATCTTGCCCGTGACCACTTTCACGGTCGGCGACTCGGTGTGGTCGATCCTCGACTTATAGATATAGGCGGGCTCGATGCCCAACGAAGACGGAACCTCTTCAAATCGCTTGGCGGCGCTGGAATCGGCAAAAACGATCGCGCAATCCTCCCGGCTGAACTTCGTCAGGAACTCTCGCCGAATATAGTCGACGAGGAGCGGCAACGCAGGAACCTCGTCTGCCGTCGGCACGAAATACTGCTTGATGTGCGGATCGTGTGGCTCCAAAAGCATCACCCGGCGCACATTTAGAACTTTGTTAAGAATCTCCGGGAGCCGTTGACCCATCACTGAGATTCGGGGCCGGTTCTTGCGATCCGATCGCGAATACGGCATGTAAGGGAAAACGACGAACGTCTGCCGCGGATGGGCGTTGTTGATGGCATCCAAAAGCGCAAGCAG
>Ga0206967_1071_pt2 | contig 18885 bp, 19 predicted proteins | sample Alteio_BWOrgHeat_24_FD_153259 | JGI IMG/M metagenome (GOLD analysis project Ga0206967, IMG submission 153259) | Enriched cells from forest soil in Barre Woods Harvard Forest LTER site, Petersham, Massachusetts, United States -... | ecosystem: Environmental > Terrestrial > Soil > Temperate forest >...
ATCCAGAGCCGCCGCCACCCGGGGTGGTCCCTAATTGCGCAGAGATGTGGCCGAATTGGCGGGGGTCGCACCATCTACCGTTAGCCTTATCCTCAGTAACAAAGCTGAGGAACTGGGAATCGCAGTCGCCACGCGGCAGCGTGTCGAAGAGGCGGTACGAACTCTTGGCTACTATCCGAACCGGCACATTCATGCCGTCCTCAGCGGACGAACCGGCAATATCGGGCTCTACTTGAGGCACGATCAGTGGGGCACGTCGCACGGCTACTGGTCGGCCCTACGTGGCGCCGTCGAAAGGGCGGTCTCCGAAGCCGATCTTGGGTTACTCGTCCACTGCGGTCGCATAGACATTCCCACCGAGGAGGCATTTGCTCGCCAGGCAGGCGGAATCGTCGACGGGGTGATTATCTTTAATTCAGCCGCTGACCCCATTGCCGCGCGGTTACTGGAAACTGGGATGCGCGCCGTCGAGATTGGAGACTCCGCCAGCCCGCTGCCCTATGTCGCCACCGACGGGGCGCAGGGAGTCCGGCTCGCCTTGGAGCATTTGCACGAGCGAGGTTATCGCACGCCTTGTTTCGTTAACTTCCCGTCGTCTTATGAAGGAAGCTTCGGTCAGCGGTGTCAAGCGTTCAGTCGTGAGTCGGTGCGGCTGTTCGGCGCATCCGGCGCCCTTGTCGACACCTTCATCGGCGATGAGGCGCTCGATGCCATCCAAAGCATTTCGCCGACGCCGGACTGCGCCGTATGCGTGTCCGACGAGCACGCGTATGCTCTTCTGGCCAGCGCAGTGCGCAGAGGTTTGCGCGTGCCTCAAGACCTCGCCATCACCGGATTTGACTGCCTGCCTACCCTCGGCCCCGTTCCCATCGTCACCAGCGTTCGAACTCCGCTCCAAGGCCTTGCCAACGAAGGCGTAGACAAGCTTCGTAAACTTATCGCAGGCATCCGAATCGAGCAAGGCACGGTTCTTTCGGTCTCACTAAGAGTCGGCGACACAACCTAGTGAGGTCATCCGCCCGCAATAGCTCCAACCACCATAAACGGCTCCCGCCCATCGACGATGGCCGCCGGTAGCGGATTGTTTGGGCACTCGGTCGAGATATCCTCACCGCACGAAAAGAATCGCAGGAAGGCACGACGCTTGTGCGTCTCGTGTTCGCGGATCGTACCTTTCAGCATCGGATAGGCTGTTTCAACGGCGTCCAAAATCGAGCTCACACAAACCGGCGATGTGACCTCCAAGGTCACCTCCTGGCCGATTTGCGCCAAGTTCCTTAGATGGTACGGCAGGATAACGCGAACCATGTCGTTAAGAGAGGGTCTGGACCTCGACGGAGTATACGGCGGGGAAGTGCTCGCCGATGGCACTCCAATCGTCGCCGCCATTGGGCGAAACGTAGACCTGGCCACCGGTAGTGCCGAAATAGATGCCGCAATCGTCGAGCTTGTCGACAGCCATCGCATCGCGTAGGATGTTGGCGTAGCAATCCTTCTGCGGCAAGCCGTTGGTTAAAGGCTCCCACTCGTTGCCGCCTGTCTTGCTGCGGTACACGCGCAGCTTTCCTTCGGGCACATAGTGTTCCGAGTCGCTTGTGATCGGCACGACATAGATTGTTTCCGGCTCGTGGGCGTGCACGTCGATTGGAAATCCGAAGTCGGTCGGCAGATTTCCGCTAACCTCGTGCCAATTGTCTCCTGCGTCGTCGCTGCGCATCACGTCCCAGTGCTTCTGCATAAACAGCTTCTCTGGCTTCGAAGGATGGTGCGCGATGCGGTGCACGCAGTGTCCTACTTCGGCATCGGGCCTCGGCATGAAATTTGAAATCAATCCCCTGTTGATCGGTTTCCAGGTCACGCCGCCATCGTCGGTGCGGAAGCAGCCCGCCGCCGAGATGGCTACCCACATTCGGTCCGGCATCGTCGGGTCGATCAAGATCGTGTGAAGGCACATACCGCCTGCGCCGGGCTGCCAGTCCTTGCCTGTCGTGTGCTTGCGCAATCCGGATAGCTCGGCCCAGCTTTGACCGCCATCTTGACTTTTAAACAGAGCCGCATCCTCTACGCCGGCAAAAACAGTGTCGGGGCACGTCAGAGAGGGCTCGAGGTGCCAAACGCGCTTGAACTCCCACGGATGGGGGGTGCCGTCGTACCACAGGTGGGTACCAGTCTCACCCTCGTAAACGAACTTGTTGCTGTCGCCCTCCGCCTGAGCTTCAGCGCTGCCGCCGGGCGTGCTCCAGGTCTTTCCGCCGTCGTCCGAGCGCTGAATGACCTGGCCAAACCAGCCGCTGGACTGCGATGCATAGATACGGTTCGGGTCGACCGGCGACCCCTTCAGGTGGTAGATTTCCCACCCGCCAAAGAACGGACCCTCGATGTTCCAGTCCTTGCGCATGCCATCGGCCGTGCACACAAACGCACCCTTCTTAGTTCCCACCAGCACCCGAACGCGACTCATAGTTTCAACAGCTCCACCCAGTGTTTAGGCCGAACAGGATACCACTCGGTGCCTCGAATGGGAAGCGGTTCCGGTGCGCGAACCTTATGATTCGACGGTGTTCTCCCACTCCAGAATTCCACCGCGGAGGTTGATTACGTTTTTGAAGCCGTTGTTTTTGAGGATTTCGCAGGCGGTCGCGCTCCGCATTCCGGATCGGCATTGGACTACGGTGAACTTCGTCTGATCTAACTCACCCAACCGTTGAGGCAATTGGCCGAGAGGGATGAGGACGGAGCCGGGAATTCGGCTTGCCTCGAATTCGTACGGTTCGCGGACATCGAGCAGCACGAACGGGTCGTGCCGATCCATCATCGCTTTTAGTTCGGCAGGTTCTAGTTCTGGTTCAACAGGCACAGCCGCAACCTTACCCGGAAGGCCGCAAAACTGATCGTAGTCGATTAGGGCGGTCTGGGTCGGATGATCGCCGCAAATAGGACACTTCGGATCGCGGCGAATGCGCACTTCGCGGAACCGCATGGTTAATGCGTCGTAAAGTAGAAGCCGGCCGATCAATGGCTCGCCAATTCCCAAAATCAGCTTGACCGCCTCGGTGGACTGGATCAGGCCAATGATGCCCGGAAGAATTCCGAGTACACCGCCTTCGGCGCAATTAGGGACCACCCCGGGTGGCGGCGGCTCTGGATACAGGCATCGATAACACGGCCCGCCGGGCGCACAGAACACCGATGCCTGACCATCGAAGCGGAACACGGAGCCGTAGACATTGATCTTGCCGAGCAGCACGCAGGCGTCGTTCACGAGATACCGGGTGGGAAAGTTGTCGGTCCCATCCACGACAAAGTCGTAATCCTTGACGATTTCAAGCGCGTTCGCGCTGGTCAGAAACGCCTCGTGCTTGACGACTCCCACGTTGGGGTTGATTGCTTCGATCGTCTCTGCGGCGGAGTCGAGTTTGCTTCGTCCGACATCGGGCGTGCCGTGAATCACCTGGCGATGCAGATTCGTGAGGTCGACGCAGTCAGCGTCGACGATCCCGATCGTGCCGATTCCGGATGCCGCCAGATACAGGGCGGCAGGCGACCCGAGACCTCCCGCGCCAACCAAAAGCACCTTCGCCGCCTTGAGCTTGAGTTGGCCGGCCATTGCAACCTCGGGCAGCAGCAAATGCCGACTGTACCGAAGCAGTTCTTCACGAGATAACTCTGGCTGCATGCTTATAGTCTACGGGGGCTACTCTCCCGCGATCCAACCTTGTACGTACATGGCCTCCAAAATTTCCAGCGTGATCAGCCTGGCCTGCTGGTCGTTGTGGTCCGGAAGCCGGGCGACGATCCACTTTCGCATCGTCTCCAGGACCAGCCGGATGTCGGATTCGGCGCTGAGCGCCATATAGGCGTGCCGGTAGAACGCGTCGACGGTCAGGGAGGTGTCTCCTCGAATGTAGGATTCTTTCACCTTGATCTGCCCATCGCGGTAGCTCGCGCTGTTCAGTTTGGTCGCACCGTCAAGATTCAGCCTTAGGCGACTGAACTTAAGCACTTGCCATTCCGGCGCCTCGCCGGTGAATTGCCCGATGATCGATTTGACGGCGGAAAGCTGATAGGTGCCGACGGTCGGCTGGTCGCTGTAGTCGTCGGTGAAACCGCCGGTTGCGATCCACTGAAAGGCAGCCTTCGGTTCGAGCGAAAGCCCTGAGTCCTTGGCGATCTCGGAACAATACTCCTCCAGTTCGGGAAACTTCTTGTTCGCGCGATACCAATAATCGGCGAACCGAATGTGGCTCTTGATGTTCGCCCGGTGCGTCCGGTTGTATTCGCTTCGAATCCAATCGGGGTCGTGCGACCCAGCCTCCAACTCTTTGATCGAGTAAGCGACTTTCCTTGCGCCGGACATCGCCAGGGTGATGCCGGCGGAGAGAATTGGGTCGGCGAAGCCGCAGCTGTCACCCGTCAGGTACCAGTTTTCACCGACCAGCCTAGAGGACATGTAGCTCCAATCTTTGTCGGCTTGCAAAGCGTGTTCTCGCTTAGCAGTCGAGAGCAGTGGACCGATATTCGGCTCCTCGCGAATCGCCTTCACGTAAAGTTCTTCCGTCGAGAGGCCCGACTTCTTGTAGTACTCGGCAGATGTCACGAGCCCCACTGAAGTTCGGTTCTCGCCGATGGTGATGAACCACAACCAGCCCCAATCGAGGCTAAGGATGCGGATAAACGTGCCCTGCCCGTGCCTCTCGATCCAGGCGGCGTCCTGCCAGTAATCCCAAACCGCGATGTTTCTCAAGTTCGTCGGCGCCTCGATATCGACGCCCATTGCCTTGCGAAGAATGCCTCTTACGCCGGAGCCGTCGACGTAGTACCGGGCGGTCACTTCCTTTTCCGGGATCGCTTGCGACTCAACTTCGAGGCCGGTTACCGCGTCGCCGCTCGTCTTGACCGAGGTCACCCGCGATTCCTGGAATACGCGGCACCCCAGGCTCTGCGCATGCCTGAGCAATACATCGTCGAAAACGCTTCGATCGACTTGCCACGTGGTCTGGAGACGCTGCCCGTCGTACTTCCCCGGTCTTTCGCGGTTCTCGAATGGCCCTTGCAGGAAGTTGAAGCGCACGAGCTCCTCGGTGCGACCCCATCGGTAGAAGGCGCCTAGCTTGATCGGAAACCCTTCCGCTTCGATCTTGTCCCACACGCCCATCTCGTCGAGAATCGCGCATGACGTGGGCAATAGGCTTTCGCCGACATGGTCCCGTGGGAATTTGGCCGCTTCAAATACAGCCACGTCCAGATGGGGACAGTGGACCTTGAGGAGGCCGGCAACCGTCGCTCCGGAAGGTCCGCCACCGATTATTGCCACATCGCAATTCATGTACCGGTTCTACCTGCGATATCGCCAGTCCGGATGGCCGTCATACGCCATCGTCTCGTTGACCAGGGCAAAGAGGTCAGGGTCGTACTGCTTAAGCAGTTCCCGTGTCGCAATCGGATGAGGCGCATCGTTTGGCGCCGCGTCTTGGGCGTTTGCGTCGAAGTAAGCGAGCACGCCGTTCACCCAGTAGTAAATCATGTCGTTGACGGCCGCCGTGCCTTTCCAAAGACCTTTGGTCGATGCTGCTTCGAATAGGTGCGTCAGCTTCTCGTCGAAGCGGACGTCCAATCTCTTCACACGCATCTCATATTGCTGCACGTCCCGGCCTCGCTTATCCCAGTTGGGGTCGACAGGACGTTTCCCACAAACCTCGTAAAGAGCGCGCGCGAATACTCGGATGACTTGGCTACCGCCGACATAAGGCTCGTTGGCGTCTGCCATCACGTTCTCCTCGCCGACCACGAGAGTCTTGGTGTCGGGTGAGTAGTCGTAGCTTCGTGTAAGGATGTCGGTCTTAGCTGTCTGGGCTGTCTTTGCAAACTCTGGAAGGTCGTAAATATGCTCCTTGCGCCCTAGCACCACTAGCTTGACTCCGTCGGCGATCAGAGCTTTTAGGATATCGTGACGGTAGGCGAAGACCTTCCGAACGACGTCGTTGGCCTTAAGCAAGGCTTCGTCAGAAGCTTGCCGGCCGACGACGGTGAACTCCCGCGCCCAGGTGAATTTGGTGTAGTAAGGGTCGATTTTGAACTGCGCGGGTGGGGGCGTGATGTTGGGCAGTTTTTGCAGCCACACATATCGCCAGTCGTTCTTGGGGTCCAGGTTGAATGTCGATCGGATGAGCTCGTAAGTCTCGGGGTCGTATGCTTTTAGCTGCTCACGAGTAGCTACCGGGCCGTGGTTCCAGTTGTTCGGACGGTCGCAATCGAAATAGGCCTGGCTGACCTCGGCAAAGTATTCGGCGGAGTTCGAGCCTGCGTACGTGTTTTTCCAGAGCCCTTTGGCAAGTGCATCGCGAAACGCCTTGTTTCTGCGGGCGCTCCAAGTCGCGTCGATCGAACGGATGGCGCTGTCGATCGTGTGGCAGAACTCATGGACCCCAATGCTCTCGTCGTCATACCGATCGATCGGCAAGCACAGAAGATTCTCCTCTCCGAAGCTGGAAGGCAGACCGCCAGTGCCGCGAACTCGCTCGTTGAGATAGTCCGGATTCTGAGCATCGTGGTACTCCGGCATATCCGTGTATTTTTGATTCTTGCCGATGATGATCAGATACATGTGCTGCTTGACGAGGGCGGCAACCACGTCCGGGCGGCCGGCGAGCAGGTGCGTCACGATCCAATAGGTTCGCTGCAAAGCCGCGTCGGACACTTCTGATGCCGCGACGACAGGCATGCCATTGACGTCGATGTACTTCTTGTAGAACTGCCGGGCCGAAGGCTGATATCGCTTCGGCACCATCAAATAAAAGGCATCCGGTGGGCGGGAAACGCGCGGCGGACGAGCGTCGGAAGACGTTTTCGCTTGGCAGGCGATTGCGATAGCAGCAAGCGTAAACGTGCTCGCAAATCGATAATGGCTTCCGGCAGAACCTGCTTTCATGGTCGGTGTGAGTCTACACCCCCATGGAGCGCGGCTCATAATCTCTCGTGGGCCAAGTTTGGGATCCAGATGTCGAGCTATCGACAGAGTTGGCGATTGCCCTAATCGAAAACCAATTTGGAGTTCTGCACCCGGTAAAGATGCGCCTGATCGGGCAAGGGTGGGACAACTGGGCTTTTCTCGTGAATGACGAGTTTGTGTTCCGATTTCCCCGCCGAAAGTTGGCTGCGGAACTGATACAGGCCGAGCTGAAATGCCTCGGATCGATTCGCCCCTTCGCAGCCGTTCCGGTTCCAGACCCGATCTTTGTGGGCGCGCCGACAGCCGAATATCCCTATCCGTTCGCCGGCTATCGCATGTTGCCGGGAATCCCAGCATGCCAGGTCGCCTGGACCGACGAGGACCGTGCAAAATTGGCTAGCCCGTTGGGTCTGTTTCTAGCCCAGGTCCACCGGATTACAATCGACAGCGCCACTCAGAATTGGGCGCCGCCCGACACGATTCGGCGAGCGGACATTACGTGGCGGCTTCCGAAATCGATCGAGCAAGCAAAATCGATGGCGCCGTTACTTCGGGAGCACGGAGTCGATCCCGATCGCGTCGTTGCCGAGTTGGAATCGTTTGCGACGACGCAACCGAGCAAGGAGGCGCCATGTTGGGTGCATGGAGACTTCTATCCATGCCACTTTCTGGTGGACGCGCAAAGCGCGTTGACAGGTGTCATCGATTGGGGCGACGTGCACCTGGGAGACAGAGCGCTGGATCTTTCGATCGCCTTCACCTTTCTGCCCGCATCGGCGCGCCCCGAATTTTGGTCGGCGTATGGTCTGGGCTTCGACCTCGACATGCAGAACCGCGCCCGTTTTCGAGCCCGCCACTACGGCCTCATTTTGCTGAAGTACGCCGTCGATGTCGCCAACGAGCACCTCGTCGAAACAGCCAAATACGCCCTCAATTCGTGCCTGGATTGAGCAATATATGAGAAGCAGAGGCCGAAATTGCCTGTTTTGGGGGTTCTGTAGCCGCGGCATGGTTTGTGGCCGCGACCTAAACCACGGCTTGAACCTAAGTTTGATCTGGGTGAGCGCCCCGAACGCCGGCAAAAACCATCCGGCGTCTACAGACCACTCTGAACAACCAATAATTGGATGGTATTGGGTAGGGGGTTACGCTCAACGTTCCCGGAGCCCTCACCCCAACCCCTCCCCCATGACGAACCACACGGGGGAGGGGCTCCGGAATCTAGTGCTGCTTCAGCTTCTGGTCAGCCGTCGACTCCTGTGATTCAGCCGGCTGAGCGGACAGATTGTCCCACTTGATGTCGGAAGTCTCCACCGGTTCGGCACCGGCGTGAGCGGCTGCTTCGGTGGTGCGATCGGCCAGATACTTGGCGACGGTACCGTCTCGTAACGCGATGATCAACCGTGCGATCCCCTCTTCCATCGTGCGGCTGGTACTGAATCCCAACTCTTTGGACATCTTGCCGAACAGGATTTGTCCCGCTTGTTCGTCGGCCTGAGCCACGGTGATAACAAACTCCGCGGTGCTTGCGTGCTCCTTGATGAGATCGGCGACTTCGGACACCGTATGCACCTGATCTTCGGAGCCGACGTTGTAGATCTGGCCCTTGACGACGCCGACGGGAGCCTCCAGCACCGCCGCGATCGCATCGACTGCATCCTCGACGTGAAGAAATGGACGAGGACCCGAATCGACGGCGGCGACTTTTCCGTTTAAGATCGCCTGAGCCGTCAACACGTTCACGGACGGGTGAATCTGCGTCTGCCCGGAAGCGTCGTGTAAATCCCCAAACCACTGCGTCGCGTGCGAATAGCCGTACAGTTCGCCGAGGCGAAGGATGGTCATGGCGAATTGGTCGTTACCCAAGTCGTGCAGCGCCTTCTCCAAATCGATATCACCCCTTCCGGAGACCCCACATTTGTCGGCAAAGACGAACTTCTTTGCGCCGCTCGCTTTTGCCGCTTGCGCGATTCCGATGCTATCGGCATTGATCTTATCGGGCGAGTTGCTCTCTGGGATGTAGATGACGACGTCGACACCGTCCATCGATGACTCAAGGCTTTCTGAGTGCACCTTGGTTAGGCCCAGATCGTCGGCGCGGTACCCGAGCTTGCTTGCCAGGTCTCGAATCCGGTCGGTCACGTTCGGATGAAAGATTTCGACGACCGTCGTACCGCTCACGGAAGGGTCGAAAAGACGGACTCTCTTTCCGCTCTCGAGCAGCTTCGGCAATAGCGCCGATCCAAGATGGCCGCCACCCCCGACGACAAGTACGGTCGAGACCTCAGGGGCGTGGACGATACTCTCGATCGCTTTTTGTCCCTGCTCGATCGATTTGAACACGGTAGCAGGGAAGATCTCTCGCGAAAATCGGGTTAGCCGATTCTGAATGTTTGCCGCGATCCGGCCGATTTCGTTGTCCTGGCCGGTATCCGCGGTTTTAGCTTCCGTTTGTTGGGCAGATCCTTCTTGCGATTCCTCAGACAGGTACTTCTCGGCAATGGATGCGAGCGCATCTTCAAACGTGCCCTCAAACACCACGATCTGCTCGGAGAACGAAAGCGAAAGAGCCATGTCGCGCATTGCCGTGGGAATCGGCTGCGTCTCCTCACCGCGATCGTGGGCGCTCACCATCGCCTGAATGAGATCGGTCAGGTCTTTGCCGATAGAAGTGACTCTCTCGACCGCCTCCGGGCCGAACGCGGCCCCGATTCTATCCATCGATTGCGACAGGATCACGCCCGCTTTATGATCGGTGATCCCCTCTCCGACGACAGCCACGTTCAGCCATTCGCCTAACTCGGGAGCCGGGCTAAATCGAACTGCATAAAAGACGGATAGGCTCATCGTTCCCTTTGGAGACTATATTGTACTGACGATCTGGCCGCAAACCATGTTGCGCTCCTTCCCGATGAAGTCAAGGTATTGCACAACCAGCTTGTGGTGGTCTTGCAGAGGTTTCGGAAGATGTTTTACGTTGAATTCGGCGTACCAGCGATTTTTGCACAGGCGGTCGACCATATCGGATAGCACCTGCTCGGCAAGATCTGGCGATTCGATGTACTCCTTGCACAAGTGAGCCGATGCCCGGTCGCTGAGGGCCGAGCCGAAGAAATATCGGTCGAAAGAGTTTGGCGCGGTGCCCGGCGAGAAAAGCGAACTGCCGAAGTCGTAGGCGAATAGTCGCCGTTTGGCATGGCCGCAGTTGGGGTTGTTCGGCGTTCGATCCGCGTTGATAAACAACATATCGAAGCAGAAAAGCCGCGTAAGATCCTCAGGAGCCATCGCCCGTAGAGTGCTTGGGTAGATGATCGCATCGATCTGGCAAACGGCCGAGGCGAAGCCGTAATCGGACGCTATCGTAATGCCATGCTTCTCGATCAAGTGCAGCTTGACGTGCGGCGACGCCTCAACAAGATAACCCCTCGGCGCTTGAACACCCGCCATGAGTGCGGACTCGTCCCCCATCCACTCGTTGATTACCGATTCGATCGGCGCCCGATTCTCCCGAGTGGGGAATTTGCCGATCGCCGAAACTCGCGTGCCGTCCGCGAGAAGGATGTCCAAATAAATCGGCTGCATCGAGCCCTGCCGGACGCGTTCGCCGACCGACACCACCTTAGCTCGCTGCAGAATCACGCGTCAGTCTTACCTTAAGTGGCTGTGTCGAGGCGTGCGGTGGAGCAGGCAGGCGATCCATCCGGCATGGTAGGCAGGATTCGGATCACCGGCTCAGCTACTTGATCTTCGTAAAGCTTGATCCTTCGACAGATCCTCCCGTCCTCCGTCAACCACGCCAAGTAAACAAACCGGCGTCCGTCGGGATTCTTTCCGACCGCCGGTCCAGTCCACTTGCCGTCCTTGATAGCGACGTCGATTTCCCAGCAGTGATCCGCCGATTCCCTAAACTCCTGCGGTCGCACGCGAGACTGCCACACCAGCCGAAGACGCCCAAATTCCGGCCAGTGGGTTGGGACATTCACTACTTCAATCCGAAATTTCATGGGTAACCGCGCTCTACTCCAAGCGTTTGAGATCCATGTCGACGTGGCTGGTTTCCTTGCCTTTGGAGATCATGCCCCAGCGCGCTTTTAGATGATCCTTCGACAGCTGTGTGAACGCCAAGTTGCCCATGTACATTCCGTCTGCCGAGCAATTGGCGCCGCCTTCGAACTCGAATTTTAGCGCGCTGTTGGAGGCGACGAGCTTCATCCGTGGCTGGTTATGCATCGTGCAGTAGTGGGTGAGCTTCAATTTCGGGCCGTCCATGTAGAACATGGTTACCATCTCATGTGGAGTGCCTTCCGCGATGGTCTCTTCAACCGCAGATCCGCCCGATACAACCCGGTACTTGACGACGACTTCCATGTCACTGCCACCTTCGGACCCAGTGCCCTTCCAGGTCCCGGCGAGGGATTTGATCTTGTCGAAAGCAGCCGAGTCGTCGGCGGCAGCCATGCCGGCAACCGCGCATAAAGCAATTGATAAGAGTATTTTCATGATTGTTTTTCCAGGGAGAGATATCCATACAATCGACCTGACGGTTTCGGCCATCATTTGCCATCCTGCTTCGGATTCTCCAGGCGCCGCTTGAGGCTTTGCAGCTTGGATTGCCACATGGAACGGTAGGTCTCGAGATACTCGTCGACTTCGCGGAGCGGCTCCGCGTTCAGCCGGTAGTAACGGTTCTTACCCCGCCGCGTTTCGCGGACAAGGTCGGCCTCGCGCAGGGTGCGAAGGTGTTTCGAAATGGCGGGCCGGCTGACGGCGAATCGGCCGGCGATCACGTTTACGGACAGTTCGCCAGGAACCAACTCGGTCAGGATCGTCCGGCGCGTCGAGTCAGCCAGCGCCTTATAAACGTCAGGGCGCTCCAGTTGCGTAACCATCATGTTACGCATTATACGCGTAACCGAATGTTTACGCAATCGGCCGATCTCAAATATCGCGGAAGACGTGCGGAAAGTTACCGAACGCGTCCCGGGAGCCGCGTCTCTGGGTGCCGCCTTAGTTTGCTAGCTTAGCTTTGCCCGAATTCTGAATGAACCGGGGCTTAGTCCAAACTTCGTTCGAAATCGCCGGCTGAAGAGGCTTCGGTCTGAGTAACCCACCGCCAAACCGACCTCGGAGCAGTTCAAGTCGGAGTGACGTAAGAGCGATGCCGCGTGCTCAAGCCGAAGCTGGTTGACGTAACCGATCGGGCCGATGCCTACCTGTGTTTTGAACAGGCGAGAAAGATATGCGCGGTCCAAGCCGACTTCTTTGGCAAGACCTGTCGCAGTCCAATTCAGTTGTGAGCCGTTCTCAAGAGCGCACAGCGCACGTTCGACCGCCGGATGGATCGCATTGGCGCTATCGGGGATCGCCATTGCGAATTGATCGAGCGCCCAAACGACCAAACCCAGCGTTCCGCAAGAACTTCTTTGCGTCCGTTCGAGCAACCGAATGCTCTGGATCGTTTCGGCAGGCAACTGCGCAAATTGCAGGCCCTTGCCAGGCCGGAGGAGCGAACGAACCCGCTCGTCCAGAAGGTTTCGCCACTCGGATCGCACGATTGCGACTGGGAAGCAGAAGTTAACCACTTCGAGGTTTCGGCAACGACAGTATTCGTGCCAGTAGTTGGGCTGGATGAGCAGAGCCGTCCCAGTCGAAAGCGGCGTCTCTCCTAAGTGGCTTTTGTGTATTCCCTCGCCGCTAAGAATCGCTGCAAGCTCCATGAAGTCGTGGTCGTGCGCCTCCTCGTCGCCGTTCCCCAAATGGCGGAGTATTTTGGGCCCCGCGAACTCGCCGAAGGAACCCACCCATCTCAATGTGGTTAGCATGGCCGATTCATATTCTGAGACGGTTGACACCGCGGCACACGAAAGCTTATCGTCCCTCCACTCCCAACTGCAGAAGAAAACTCCTGTTATCGGTCCGGACCCACTCTTCCACCATCCGGCCCTCTTCGTCAAACCGGAAGATGTTCATCAGATCCCAGACGACGCGCTTGCCATTCGGAGGTAGAGGGCCTACCGGTGAGTAAGCGAACTCGCGGACGAACGTTCCCTCGATCCAAGTCTGGCAGGCAACATACTCGCCTTCGGCCACTACGATGCCACGGCGTATGGACAGATTCTCAAAGGCTTCGCGAATCGACTTAAAGTAGTTTGATAGGCCCTGGTAGTCCGCCTCGAAACCGCCGGGGCCGTGGAAACGAAACTGGCTTGTGTCGAAATAGGAGTCGAGTTCAGCTTGATCGGCCCCCGAAACATCAAGTTCGCCGGCCCTTGTCAGACGAGCTACAAGTTCATTTCGTGTTAAGCCCATGTTTCCTCCAGAGAGACGCGTGCTCTTCCACACGCATCAATAAAATACTAAGCCGCCAGTGGCGGAGAAATTGGGCGCCCACGAGCGGCTGAGGAGCAATGTCACAAATCGACTAGCTTTTCACCCGATTGGAGCTAGCCGTTTGGAGGGCAACATCACCAATATCTACCCAGAGGTGTGTTTCCCGCACGATGTCTAAAGCCTGGATGATATGTGTTTCGAAGGACCACGCCGAGAGGGGAATAGAACTCGGCGTGTGCCAGGCATGCCACGGAAAGCGAAACCCCCTCACGCGCCTGAAGCGGGGCGATGTCGTCATTCTCTATTCGGGCAAGGTCGTTATGGGTGAGCCCGCTCTCTGCCAAGCATTTACCGCTATCGGCAGGTTGATCGATGAGGAGCCCTACCAGGTAGATATGACGCCGGATTTCTGCCCGTACCGGCGCAGAGTCAGCTATTACAAAGCACGGGAGGCGCCGATTCGTCCACTCATCCCGGTTTTGACATTCATCAGAGACAAAGACCGCTGGGGCTACCCGTTTCGCTTTGGGTTCTTCGAGATTCCTGTGGCAGATGCGGAGATCATCGCTGAGGCCATGGGGGTGGCAGTTTCTTCTTTTGACATGAGTACTTATCCATGAGCATGCTGTTAGCCTTGTATGCCTCAATGTTCATCTCCGCCAATACTGTGGCGGCGGGCAACCTGGACCGTGGCTTCGCCGCGCCCCCCGATTCCGCCAAACCGCGCGTGTATTGGTTTTGGATTTACAATCGGGTGGACAAAGCCGGCATCACTCGCGACCTCGAACAGTTCAAGGCCAAAGGGATCAGCGGCGTCAACTTGATCTGCAACGGCGGATATGCCGGACTCGCGCCTCTGCCTGGCGTCAAGTATGGAAGTCCCGAGTGGTGGGATCTCTTCCGCCATACAGTCAAAGAGGCCAAGCGGGTCAATATCGAGTTGGGCTTTAATTTCTCCGCAAGCGCCTGGGTGATGCTGGGTCCCTGGGTCACTCCCGACAATGCCATGAAAAAAGTGGTTCAAGCGGATTTGCACGTCGTAGGTCCGGAAAAATTCTCCGCGAAACTTCCCCAACCAGACACGGTAGACGGCTACTATCACGACTTTTGCGTACAGGCCGTCCCGCACAAAGCGGCCGGCGTCTCGATTCGTCCCGCAGACATCATTGATCTGACCGATAAACTGCAAGCCGGAGGCCGGCTCGATTGGAACGTGCCTGCCGGACAATGGACAATTCTCCGAACCGGCTACACGGTGACGCCCGAGGGGCAGTTCAAGCACGCCTATCCCGCCAACGACACCTACGAGGGTGGCACCGGCTATCAGATTGACTTCCTCAAAGCGGCCGCGTTCGACGACCATTTCAAGCATCTCGGCGTGCCGATCCTCAAAGCGGCTCGCGAGGCCGGCGGTCACCTCGCGTATTTGTGGTCCGACAGTTGGGAGGCCGGAAAACTCACTTGGACGCAGGATTTCCCGGAGCAATTCCGCAAGTATCGCGGATACGATCTCAAACCTTATTTGGCCGCGCTGCCGGGCGCGATTAGTTGGGTCGACTATACGGCAACCTTTACGGCCACGGCCCCGAAGCAGACGTTGTCCTTTGTGGGCACCGACTTGGCGGGCGGCGACAACACCGTGTTCATAGACAACGTGCACATTGTTTCAGCGAAAGGCGCGTCCGTGATTGTTCCGAACTCTGGTTTCGAGACGCCAAGCCTTGGCGCCGGCAACTATCGATATGGTCCCTCGGGCGGCTCCTGGACCTTCGGCGGCTCGTCTGGAAACGGTTCGGGCCTCGTTGCAAATGGCAGTGGTTTTGGTAATCCAAATGTGCCGCAGGGCGGTCAAGCGGCCTTTGTTCAGGGAACTGGAAGTTTTGGGCAGACCATTTTCGGCCTGGTTCCGGGAGCAACCTACACCCTTACTTTCTCTGCGGCGCAACGGCCTGGGAACGCACAAACGTGGAACGTCAAAATGGATCGCAGCGTGATAGAGAGCTGCAAACCGGGGACGGGTATTACACTCGTCAACGAAGATGTGACCAAGCGCTTCCGCGCCGACTTCGATCGGACCATCGAGGACTGCCTCGCGGAAAATTTTTACGGCCACTTTACGGATGTGTGCCGTCAGCACGGCATGATCATGGGCAGCGAAGCGGCCGGCCCGAATAATATTCCGCCCGAGGATGCGCTAAAGAGCTTGGGTCGTTGCGACTTTCCAGCCGGCGAGTTTTGGGTGAACTACAATGCGCCCGACCAGTACAACCCCGACCCGAGGTTGAAACTCAATCTTAAGCAGACCGCCGCCGCCGCGCACGTGTATGGCCGTCGACAGGCCCAAGCCGAATCTTTCACGCAAATGGAAGGCGATCGCACCCATTGGTCGTTCGGCCCGTCCGAATTGAAACCCTACGCCAACGACGCCTTCTGTTGGGGTATCAACCGGATCATGCTGCATTCGGCGACCTGCCAACCGCCGGAGGACGGCAAGCCCGGCTACGAATACTGCGCGGGTCAGCACTTCACTCCCAACATCACCTGGTGGGAGCAGTCGCCTGCTTTCTTCAGCTACCTCTCTCGCTGCTCGTATCTGTTGCAGCAGGGAAACTTCGCGGCCGATGTTTGTTTCTATCTCGGCGAAGAGCCGCCGAGCTTGGTTCCACCTAAATATGTCATTCCCGGTCTTGGCTCCGGCTACGATTGCGATTACTGCAATGCCGAAGTGCTGCTGAAACGGATGTCGGTAAAAGACGGCCGTATCGTGCTGCCGGACGGCATGAGTTACCGGCTGCTGGTACTGCAAAACTGCGTTTCCCCGGTGCCCGGAATAAGCCAGGAAGTTGGCAGCTATCAGAACTTGACGGTTTCTCCGATACCGTCGAAGGCCATGTCGGTCGAGGTGATAAGAAAACTCCGGCAGTTGGTCCTCGCCGGCGCCACTATAATCGGCGCCCCTCCCATCGAAGCCGCCGGATTGAAAAACTACCCGCAATGCGATGCCGAAGTGAGAGGTATCGCCGCCGAAATCTGGGGCAATCTGGATGGCAGGAACCGGACAGAACGCCGCTTTGGCAAAGGTCGTGTTATCTGGGGCAAAACAGCGCGCGAGGTTCTGCTCGCCGAGGGCGTGAAACCTGACCTAACATTCCCCGGGCAGGAGGCGCAGCCGGACAAGTTTGACTACATCCATCGCACGTCAGGCGACGCCGAACTCTACTTCGTCATCAGCCGCAATAACCATCCGGCGACGCAGAATTTCACCTTCCGTGTTAGTGGCCGGCGGCCCGAAATATTTGACCCTGAAAGCGGCAGCATCCGGACGGCAAATGCGTTTCGACAGGCAGGCGGTTGCACCACGCTGCCGTTGCAGTTTGATCGCTTCGGCTCTTATTTCGTGGTGTTCCGCAAGCCAATTTCCAAGACGACAGAAGGGACTGGCGAAGTGAACTTTCCCAAACTCGTCCAAGCGCAAAGCCTCTCCGGACCTTGGAACGTCGCGTTTGATCCGGCCTGGGGCGGTCCGACCAATGCCAAGTTTCCAGAACTGATCAGTTGGACGCAGCGCTCCGAAACGGGGATCAAATACTATTCGGGCAAAGCTGTCTACCGGAAGATATTTGATTTGAGTGATGCAGCCGGGGCTGGGAAAGATCCCGGCGCCAAAACGAAAAGGCTCTTTCTCGACTTGGGCAATGTCAAAGAAGTCGCCGAGGTTAAACTCAATGGGAAGAAACTCGGCATCCTGTGGTGTTACCCCTGGCGCGTGGACATCACCAAGGCGGTGAAGCCAACCGGCAACGTGCTTGAAGTTGACGTCATCAATCTTTGGGCGAATCGAGTCATCGGCGACCTCAACCTTCCCAAGGAAAAACGCCTCACCAAAACCCACGACGCCTTTCGCTTCGACATGCTCACCAAGAACACCACGCCAATCGACTCAGGATTGATCGGACCGGTGACGTTGCTGCGAGATTAGGAAAAGTGGTCGGGATGACAGGATTCGAATCCTCTCATTAACTTCCGGTCAGCGTTGTGTGACCTCGCCTTAGATCTTAAGCCGGTCTTAGATCCGATTCGGCAAAGTCGTCACCTACGTACAGTAGTGGCTGCCCGCTAACCTTGCACAGCGCGTAACTGACACAGTCGCCAAAGTTGAGGGCGGCTATGTGCCGCCCTTTCCCGTACTGGTCGAAGGCGCGACATGCTTCCTCTAGGTGATCCTCACCGAATGGGACAACTTGGATGTTCAGACTTGTCACGACCACGTTCAGAGCTCGATCGGCATCGTCACCCAATCTGGACCGGAGAACCATGTGCGTCTCCAGCAAAGTTGGGGCCGAGACGATTGCCGGTGAGCCCAGGGCCTTGGCGGACAATTCGCGCCAATTGGTTTCCAGCAGAGCGATGGCCACGATCGCAGACGAGTCGACAACCATTATTCGTGAAGCCGGTCCCATTCGTCCTTTCGGACAGGCTCGAAGCGGCGGCCTTTGAGGATATCCGCCAGCCCCTTTTCCAACTCTGCGAGCACGGATTGTGTCGATTTCAGGCCGAGACGGTCCCTCCTTTCCATAAGGGCACGGCGAATCGCCTCTGTTTTGGACTCGCCGGTTGCCTCGGCCACTTGCCTCGCCAACTCCTCAACGTCTTTGTTCTTGATGTTCAAGCCCATGGTATATTTTCAATGAATTATACCATCGAGCGCTTGGCTTTAACGTTGATGTTTGACCGATGGCGCATCACCCAGGAAAGCCGACGAAATAGACGTTGATGTCGCTGCCGGGAGTAGGCTTGAAGTTCTTTCGCCGAAAAACCAGGCTCGTGCCACGGACCTCGGGCATCGCGAATCCGGACCACACAACATCATCGAAAGTAAGCTCGGGCTGATTCCGTGAGTGTAAAAACTTGGTCAGCAGCCGCACGGGTACGGCATGCATTTGGGCGACCCCATCGAGATCGAAACTGACCTCAACCGTCGCTTCGGCGACCTTACCCAGCCAGGAGTCGCCGGTGTAAATGCCGTATTGAAATTGCGCTAAATACTCGCGCTGAGCTTCCTTATTTCCGGACTGAAGTGCAACTGTCGTCGTCGTGCTCAGCTCCATGTCGTACCGGATTTCGAGGATATGGGTTTGGCCGCCCGAGAACTGTACCGACACCACGCGATAGAAAGGCTTGGGCGCTTGATGCATCGTTTCCGTCTGGACTGTCACAGGCTTCCCGTCGACTGTCATGCGGAGGTGCATGAGGCCCGGCCTCCTCCGCCAAGGCTTATCCTTTGGCACTACGATGTTGTTTCCGTCCGGAAATCCAATCCGCGCCGCCGTAGCTTGCCCATCGTTACGAATCTCGAATCGTCCATACACCTCGACTCGAGGTCCAACCTTCGCAAGCACCTTCTCTCGAACAAGCTGAAGATGACCTCCACCCAACAGCCGAGGCGCCCCGTTGTAGTACAGCTCCTCGTCCGCCACTCCAACCGCCGACAATGCAATAAAAACTCCAAGCAAACAGCCGCGGACGCACATCGAGATCAAAGTTACCATCCCAACCCTTTAGGTGGGACGGATTACCGATAGGCCAGTTTCAGCGGACGAACCTTA
>Ga0206967_1100_pt1 | contig 18792 bp, 15 predicted proteins | sample Alteio_BWOrgHeat_24_FD_153259 | JGI IMG/M metagenome (GOLD analysis project Ga0206967, IMG submission 153259) | Enriched cells from forest soil in Barre Woods Harvard Forest LTER site, Petersham, Massachusetts, United States -... | ecosystem: Environmental > Terrestrial > Soil > Temperate forest >...
CTTTTGTACTCCATCGCTATGGGCATCATCAGAACGATTTATCCTGCAAGCTGGTGTGACATTATTGCCCGTGCAACATTTATTCGGTTGTCAGACGCGCTATAATACTGGTGGCATTATCAGCCTGGCATGGAAATTCAACACGTAGAGTAAGCTAAAAAAGGACCTTTTATTGACAAATGAGTTCTAGGTGGTACTATTTCGAATATCGTAAATGATCAAAATCTACGTGCGGGAATAGCTCAGTTGGTAGAGCGTTGCCTTGCCAAGGCAAAGGTCGCGGGTTCGAGTCCCGTTTCCCGCTCCAAATATATAAAAATATCTGCCTTTTGTTATAGTGTACAAAATATGCCTTATGGGCTTGTTTAATATGGCTTAAATCGCATACGTACACTGTTACCAGTATATAGAATTGCATGAGGCATTTTTAAAAAATATTAGTGAAAAGGTTTTTCATCAATGAAATCTATAGTTGAACAAGCATCCACAGTCCTCAAGGCCATTGAAAAAGGATGGACCCAAGCAGGCAAACCGTGTGAATTTACCGTTAAAGTATATGAACATGGTGTTAAAAATTTTTTTGGTATGAGTGTGGAACCAGCAAAAATTTGCATTTTATTTGAAGACAAGGCATCAAAGTCTTCTGCTCCAAAACAATATGCAAGACAAGACAGCTACTCACAACCTCAATCACATCACGCTCAGCCACAACAACAACCGCGTAAAGAGTTTGTTCCACAATCAGAACCGCGTAAACAGTCTGTTGCTCAGCCACAACAACAACCGAGACAGCAACCTGTTGCCGCTGCAGCTCCAAACAGGCAAAAAAAGGAACTTCCTGAACGCGCCGCTCAACCTGTGTCGACCAAAATTATTTGGAACGATGAGTTGATCGATGCGTGCAATCAGTGGTTGACAACAACACTTGCCGTCATGGGCAAAGGTGATTGTACATTTACTATTGAAGCAAAAAAATATCATCTGATTATTACTTTTTCTCAAGCCGTTCTTGAAGATAAAGAGCGCGAAAAAGCGCTTTTTAGAAGCTTTGCACATGTGCTGATGCAATCATTGCGTAATCGCTTTAAAAAAGGATTACGTGGTTATAGAATAGTGCTTAACACAAGCCAAGATTAAATTACTCTATGCTCTATACTCATGATGATGACGTTATTGTTGCTCAGTGCACACCAAGTGGACCAGGAGCATTGGCTCTTATTCGCATAAGTGGCATCGATGCTGTATCGGTTGCTGATCAATTTTGTCTGCTTGCTTCCGGTAAAAAAATCAAAGACTGCACAACTCATACGATCCATTTTGCACGGGCATATAATGCATCTGGTGACATAATTGATCAAGTCATGGTAACGCTTATGCGTGAGCCCAAAACATTTACCGGTCAAGACACGGTGGAAATCACCTCACACAATAACCAATTTATAGTCGAAGAACTCTTAGAACGTGCTATATCAGCTGGCGCACGCATGGCACAGCCTGGTGAATTTACACGACGCGCAGTTCTTAATGATAAAATGGACCTACTACAAGCTGAAGCGCTTAACGAGCTTATTCACGCCAATACACAACAAGTAGCACGACAGGCTCTTTGTCAATTAGAAGGCAGCTTTTCTTCTTGGATCGGATCCATTGAACATGAACTTTTGCGTGCCAGTGCTTTTTGTTACGCGAGCTTTGAATTTATTGATGAAGAAATGGCATTTGATGAGCAAATACGGCACACCTTAGAAACTATACTCACTATTATTGCCACCATCAAACGTACGTTTAGCATACAGCAACATATTCGCCAAGGCGTAAGAATCGCACTTATCGGCTCGGTAAATGCGGGCAAATCTTCTCTGTTTAATACACTCATTGGGGCTCAACGAGCGATTGTATCACCCCAAGCGGGCACGACGCGCGACACGATCGAAGCAGGTTTATATAGAAATGGCGCATACTGGACGTTAATTGATACTGCTGGGCTACGCCAAACAGATGATAGCATCGAACAAGAAGGTATTAAACGTTCCCATGCACAAGCAGATATGGCAGATATTGTTATGCTGGTTATTGACAGCTCCCGTGTGTTAACGCCAGCAGAACTTGAGCAGTGCCATATACTCTATGAACGTTACAAGACAAAAGCCCTTGTTGTATACACGAAATCAGATATGCCTCGAGTATCGAATGCTTTTGAGTGTGCAGATCAACCGATAACGCTCTCAAATGTAACGCATGAATCGCTTGACATACTTGAGGCTAAACTGTCGATAAAAATAGAACAGCTGCTTGCGCAGGCGGCATCACCTTACCTTGTCAACCAACGTCAATACCATCTTTTGTTAGGCTTAGAGCAACAACTTCATACTATAGAGCAGCAGCTTATCACTCCTATAGCATATGAATTGCTTTCGTTTCATCTGACTGATGCACTTGCTCACATTAGTGAAATCACCGGAAAAAGCGTCAGCGAAAACACTATGGACGCTATTTTCAGACAATTTTGTATAGGTAAGTAAGCATCTTAATAAAAAATGATCGTTGTAATGATTATGGACATAAGAAGTTGTAGCTCCCAAAAAAATTTTTTATAGAAAAGCTTTAATACGGCACTCAGAGACTTAGCTACTCTAATATCCATATACTCTAAAATAATATTTAAAATAAAAACAAAGATCATGAAATAGGTTAAAAAGAAAAAATACTCTATGTACATGATTGTCCCTGTTGCTGTTTGATCTCGTAATGCACGATGAAGAAAAACTATAGTAAGCAAAAAACCGGTATACGCGGTAAGCATCTGAAATGCGTCTAATTTTATTTTTTCGCCCATTATGAAAAACGCATAAATAGCAAACATAATAATGAAAATCGGAAGAAAAAATACGAGTAGCGCATACATTATTCTACGTACAAGAATGATGTTAAATTTGAGCGTGATATAGGATGTTGCTTGACCGAATTCTTCTGAGCCTCGAGTGGATTTTATTTGCAAAGTTTCAAAATTAAAGAATGATTCTTGTAAGTCAAAACCAAGCAATTTGAAATTACTTATAATCCCAGGTAATGTACTAGGCTGCATAGTCCCATATCCTGCAACATCTGGAACAAGTAATATATTACGGCTCACATCAGGATGTTCAATTGCTATTGAGACTTGATTAGCATCAAGTGGATACAATTTTTCACGCATATAAAATGGAATGAGTATAAAAAAATTCCAACCAACTGTCTTGGTTGTTCCAATATGAGTTTCGTATATTTTTTTAAGAGTGACATCTCCTGAAGCTTCTTTAAAATAAACACCAGGAATAATACCTTTATGCAGTATATCGTCATATTTCTGCCAAATGATTCCAGATATTTTTACATTTTGAATTCCCGCAATTTCTAGTGAATTAATTTCTATTCCCGTTGGTAGTGGAATAAGAGCGTCTTCGTGAATTATAGTAGCGATCTCTTTTTTTTCTGTTATAAACTGATCCAATTGAATTTGATCAGTGATGGGTATTTTGTTGGTACCTTGAAATGTTTGGTACTTGTATGAAATATATAAAAGAAGAAAAAAACAGATTATCAGTGGAACTAGAAGTGTATACAATGACGACAAATATGTTCCGTACATATAATTATAGAGTCTCGAGCAGACCATTAATGAGCATATAATGAAAAAAGTTAAGCAAAATAGAATCATCATATAATAATGACGTAATTGTAGTGTGGGTGGTAAAAATATATTTTTTGATAAAAAAAGACCGATAAACCAATTAGCTTTAGCGATAGGCAGGAAGAAGGCTAATTTTGTTTTTTTAATACTTTCATCATAAAAAGGCATAAATTTCTCTAAGTTTTTTTGTCTGTTTTCCCATAAGGTAATGAGTCCTGCACTTCCGTTCAGTTTAGCCATATTGATAATGGTGTTCTTTTCTCCATATATAGTATGAGGCTTTGGCCTATATATAAATACTCCATTGTTTGATAGCAGGTAAGATGGACTTGAGGTATTAATGGCTATTGATTCAATAGTGTTGGAAATAGTTTGCATATCAACAAATACAGTAACTACACCAGCGAGTTTATTTGTTTTATCATGAGTCTCATAAAATTCCTCTGAACATGCGGTAGTATATTTTTTTGAGAGGGTCTCTATGGTTGGATTAATCCAGACCGATCCCTTTTTTGCTAATGTATCCAAATAAAATACGCCAAATGATCCACTTGCTATAGTTTTACTTGTATAATCATATATCTCATCAAGATTAAAAATCTCTGTCCCTGTTGCTGTACGATTTACATACCGTCCAAATAATTTTTTATTTTTTTCATAGGCGTAGGGAGCATAGGTAATACTAATACCAGAAATAAAAGGATTCTGTTGAATATCGCGCTCTAATCTTTTTATTATATCTTCTTTTTCTAAGCGATTAAAATTAATATCATAGACAATGGATCCTATGACAAGCTGCGTGGTATATAAAATATGATCTATTTGTTGTTGAATAAGAGACGTTTTTGCTGCAACTGCGGTCTCTTCTGCTTTACGAATATTTTTATGTAAAGCAAAAAAACAATAGAGTGAGATTATAAGGGCTATACATGAAATCAGCCACATGCTATTCAGAAGATAACGGCAAGCGTGCTGATATATATGCAGGGAATAAATCTTTACTTTTAGGTAATCATAAAGGTTGGGATCATATAAGGCATGCATACAACACAACACACAAAACAGTAATAACAAAAGATACAGTACACTGATGTAAGGAGAAAGCGATTCTAGAACTTCTTCATAACCTATTGTAGCTACAATCCCATAGTCAAATCTTGGAATATACTGCCAAGATGCTAAAGAGAGAACATTGTTAATGCCTGCAATTTTTCCTGAACCAGTGTAACCAAGCGTTGCCAGTTGCATAGAGCTTAGTCCTGAGGCATAGGAAGTGGGTAAAAATGTTTTAAATGGAGGAACAAGATTATGGCGAATACTATCAAGATACAAAGTACCTGAGGGTATTTTTTTCCCTATATTTAATTCTCCTGATGTTCCAAGATTTCTATAGTCATCTGTAATAGCGTATAAAGTATATGCGTTAAGTTGTACTGCAACAATGGCATGTAATTGTTGATTTTTAAAAAGGGGGACAGTAATGTACAATGCTGGAGCATTAAGATAGGGATCATATGAAAATTCTGCTATGTCATTAGTAAGGCTCATCATAACTTGAACTACTGAGGCTCCAAGAGCAGAATTTTTCAATTTTGGTTCTTCTAATGATAGATGTTCATAAATGGGATTATCAGTAAAGACTACAGAACCTTGCGGAGAGAAGATGATACAATTTTTATAATTGAGAATATTTTTATAGGTGAGGATATTTTTATAAGATTTTAATGTAATGGAAAATTGCTGAGCTATAGTTTCCTCTGTAGGAGTGGCACTATCTTGTTTGATTGGTGTAAGCAGTTTATCAATGAGAGCGTCAATATCTTGCTGCTCAAAAATAGTATGGATACTTTTTTCTGTTTCTTTTAAAAGGTTATGAAATTCAAGGGTGGCTTGAGCTGTTATATGTTTAAGCGTTTGCTCTTTTTTTGAAATAATATTTTTATATACGATCATATAAAAAAAGGGACTGAGCAGTATCATAATAGCTGTTGCAAATAAAAGTATACGAGAACCTATTATTATTTTTGTTACACTGCCGACCATCTATTTCCCCAGTTTTTATATAAATTATTCATAAACTGATTCCATTCATCTTTGGTCAAATAGGGTGGATATACCTCAGGGCGTATAGTACTTTTTGATTTCCAAAGCTCTAGAAGATCCCCATTATAGGCCAACTTATTAATAATCGCGTCTTGCCAACAATTCTGATTTTCGCTCATATAGATGATACCTGAAGGAGACTGATACACCATTTTTTTCATTTCAGGGATAATCAGTTCAGGTTTTGAATTTTTACTTATGGCATAGGCTTGAGCCCAGACATGTATCAAGGAATATGCAGATTGACCCGCATCTCCAACTTTACTATCTTGACCATATTTTTTTCTAAATTTTTTTATAAATTCTTTATTAAAAGAATATGAGCTTTCTTCTGCATAATTAAATAAGACATACGTGCCGATAATTGCTTTGAGTTCAAATCTTTGAAAGTCAGCCTGTGAAATTTGCATAGACATACTGGGAATTTTAGTTGAAGCAATACCTGCATTCAAAAGTTCTTTGAAAAAGGATATGTTTGTATCACCATTAATAGTATTGATGACGATATCAGGTTTAAGATCAGCTATCTGCTTGATCTGCTCAGGCAAGACCTTACCTCCAGGCTTGATGTATGTTGTTCCTACCACCGTTCCACCAAGAGATGCAAGATGCAACTCAATAATTTTATGAGTTACCTGCGAAAATACATAATCGCTACCGATTAAAAAAAATCGCTTACCAAAGCGTTGAAATGCCCAAGTTATTGCAGGAATAGTTGTTTGATTGGGGGTGCCCCCGAAATAAACAATATTGGCTGATTCTTCGAGTCCTTCATAGACCACAGGATACAATAAAAGGTTATTATAGTGTTCAACAACTGCTTTAACTCTTTTGCGTGCCGATGATGCCCAGCAACCTATAATGACCTCAACCTTTTCTTGTGTTATGAGCCGTATAGCTTCCTGTTCAAATACAGTCTCATCAGATTTGCCATCAGCAATGATGGCTTGGATTTTTCTCCCATTAATCCCACCTTGATTATTAATTTCTTCAATGGCAAGGAGCTCTGCATTAATTAATCTTTGTTCGTTGACTCCAAGTGTTCCCGTTTGAGAATGCAAAATGCCTATCTTAATAGGTTTTTTAAACCAAAAAGGATGCGTCCAAAAAAGAATCGCTACACCTACACCTAAGCCAATAACGAGCAAACCAAGCATCCAGAGTAATTTTTTCACGGTGGCTACCCCTAATAAATATCTGTAAGAGCCAAATAAAATCCTGGGTTTTCTCTTCTTGGGTCCTCCCTGCGGCCTGTCCGCCATAACTTGCCAAGCCGGAAGGCGTGGATAAGTGACGGCTGGAAGGCAGGGACCCATGGCTGAATACACCTCACCATACACTCTGTTTAGAGTATATACCCACAAGGCGGCTACAATTACTAGGATATGTTTAGAATTGCTTAAAAAGACGCATAAAAACCCAGGCTTGCCATACGAAGCCTTGGCGAAGTATGGATCCCAACGGATTGGCTTACCCTGTCTTTCCAGAGTAGACATTCAAAAAACCTAGACTTTATGAGTCTTTTCCTTGCATACCCCCCTCCATTTTGTGTTACAGTTAGAATATCAAGATTGTAATAGGCCAATGTTTACATAGATTTTTTGAAGGATAATTATATGTATAAGTTAAAATATACCCTGCTTTTACCCATGGTCATGATGTACGCGGCGAACGCATGTGCTATGACCCGGGCAGCTGAGCTAGGCCGGCGAACAGCTTCTCAACTAGGCCAACGAGCTGCCACAAGCGCTCCTCGGTTCACCCCAACAGCAGCAACGTTAAATAGACCCTACACAACTGCTACCCCTGAGCGAGTTGCACCAACCTGGCAACAAGCACAAGTGGATCAAAAGATTTCAGGAATACAGCCTTTGACTGCAGAATCTACGAATCGCTCTGCCCTGCTAACAGCCCAATCTTCATACCAAAGAGACTCTGGCGGTTCTAGCTTTTGGGATCGTTACAAAAAGTATGGATTATCGGCTGCCATAACCGGTTTTTGGGCTACAGATAAAGCTACATTAAAAAAAAGAAAAGATGATGCTTGGGATTACCTTAACCGCACATGTCCTTCTTACGAAAGCCAACTAAATATGGCGATTCGTTCTGCTTATGGAGACTGGGAAACAAAAGAAATATATCGAAAAATGAAAATTGAAAATCCAGGGTGTGTACGCGCATATAGGGATTATTACTCAGCAGCAAAAGCCTTTGAGCAAGCACAGGGCTCGGATGGCTCAGAGTATTTCATTAAACACTATGATAGCCAACTAGATTTGCTTAAGTAGGACTCAGGAATTAAAACAAATATTAACCATGGGTCCCTGCCTCCGCAGGGATGACCCGGGACAGCATGAATAAAGCGAGGCACTCATCATGCCTCGCTTTATTGTTTACTGAAAAGCTCTTATTAAAAGCTATTGTATGAAGAAATTCTCTTATGAGTAAATGATAGAGATTTCATCACGACGGTTTGGAGCTTGTTGCTCACGGCTACCGTCAACTTGCTTGCCGTTGACTATAGCTGGAAGTTCCATGCCACAACCAACAATCTTTATGTCTTCACTTGGCACATTTGCAGCGATCAATCTATCTGCAAGAGTCTTTGCGCGTTTTTCTGAAAGAGCTAAGTTATAAGCTCGTGATCCGGCTGAATGACAAGCGTGTCCACTAATTTTGATTTTTTTTGATGAAACGGTCTCATCACCAAGAAGCTTAGCTTCATCAAGAATGCGCTTTGCTACTTTTATATCTTCATTAATGACTTTTTCTTGGTCTTGGCGAGGAGTAGATTTATCAAAATCAAACAACACGGACTTAAAAGCGTCTGATTGCTTAACATCTTCAATCCAAGAGTCTTCTATTTGATCAAAAGTAGCGGCAATTTCTTGCTCATTTAAATCATCAATCTTGAATTCGAGAACATCATCTTCATCTAAAATTTTATGCAAAACTTGATCAGCTAATGGCATATCAATTTCAGAAAAAAGCTGGGTGTTGTTTTTTTGCGTACGTTTTAGGCTTTTATTTTTTTTCTTTCCGCAGCCAGGCAATCCGACAAGAACCAAAAGTAAAAGTGCATATTGTTTATTCATACGTGTCTCAAGTCCTTTTCATAGAGATTGTTGTGTATTACTTAGGGTGGACTCTAACATATTTTTTAGTAATTTTCTACTCATTGTGTGTAATATTAGGTATGCTTTAGAGAACATGTTTTAAAAATACCAGTATGGTTCGACCATTTTCGTGTTAATCCGTTATCACGAAAAGAAATCCAGGCTCAGAGCATTGTCAAAATGGTCGCACTATATTCAATAAGAAGAGGTCTGGTTGGATCATATATGAAAAATATTATTATAAACCAAGCGTCTTGGCAGACAAGAATTGCCATTACTCGTGATGGCAAGCTTCAAAACGTACATTTTTCTGCGCCAGTAACAGAAAGCCTTGAGCGAATGTTCTTTCGCGGCACCATCAGTAAGGTGCTTCCAGGCATACAAACGGCTTTTGTAGATATAGGTCAAAGCAAAGCAGGCTTTTTACATATTTCAGAAGTTGATCGTGAACTTGCCATTGAAAACATTAGCAAAATCACTCAACTTGACGATGAACCTGTAAAGCCGGTTGTTAATTACAGAAATCCGCCAAACATAAAGGATATTTTCACTGAAGGTGATCCTGTTTTAGTACAGGTCAGCAAAGAACCAATTTACGAAAAGGGTGCCAAGCTTACTACATGTTTTACCTTGCCTGGTCGATTTATTGTTCTTATGCCCGTTATTCCACGTATCGGAATTTCAAAAAAAATTAGCGTACGCGAAGAACGGCAACGCCTTAAAGAGATTGTTCAAAAGTATCTACCAGAAGGCATGGGTGCCATTATCAGAACGACTTCTGATGGTTGTACCGCAAAACAGCTCGCCAAAGACATCGCTTATCTTGTCGAGACTTGGGAAACTATTCAAAAAAATTATAAAGCAGCAAAAATTGTTTCCAAGATACATGAAGACCTTGATTTACCGTTGCAGGTTATCAGAGACTACTTAGATGACGACGTTGAAACAATAGTTACTGATGACAAAACAAGCCAGTCTGACATCTACAAGTTTATAAAAACGATAGCGCCTGAATACAGCCAAAAAGTAACCTTATACACAGGCTCACAACCTATATTTGAACATTTTGGTCTTGAAAAACAGCTGACAGAGATGCTTGAAAAACGCGTATCGTTAAAGTCAGGCGGTTCTTTAATTATTGAATCGACTGAAGCAATGACCGTTGTTGATGTCAATACAGGTAAATTTATCGGCAAATCTAACCTTGAAGAAACTATTCTTAAAACCAATCTTGAGGCAGCAGAAGAGTGTGTGCGTCAATTAAGATTGCGCAATATTGGCGGCCTTATCGTCATCGATTTTATCGATATGGCAAACACGGCAAATCGCCACAAACTCTTTACCTTTTTCGATAAAACATTACGTGAACGAGACAAGTTTCAATCGGTTGTGTTGAAAGTATCTGAGTTTGGACTTGTACAGATGACGCGAAAGCGATCAGGAAAAACACTTGTTCAAGAGTTGACTACTACCTGCACGCATTGCAAAGGGATGGGTTTCGTCAAATCAATCCAAGCTCAAACTTACCAGATTTTGCGCCAATTAGCGGAAGAATTTAAGGTCAAACGGTGTGATGGGACGGTGGTTATTGGTGTTCATCCTTCCGTATTTGATTACCTCGTTAGCATTGAATATAACGCTCTTTTAAGCCTTGAAAAAACATGCTCGTGTAAAATTGAACTTGAACGGGTAGCTACTTTGCGTATTGACCAGTACAAACTTGAAAAAAAATAATAAGAAAGGCATTTGGGTGTCAAAAACGATTTCTATTCTTGATCAGTACCCAGCATACGAAGTTACCATTGGAATCGAAGTTCACGTCCAATTAGCAACACACAGTAAGATTTTTTGTTCCTGTGCTAATGAAATTGGTAAAGAACCCAATACCAATATATGCAATGTGTGCACCGGCCATCCTGGAGTACTGCCTGTTTTAAATAAAAAAGTAGTCGATTATGCCATAGCTGCTGGTCTTGCTACCAACAGCGCTATTGCACCGCTCTGTTCTTTTTCTCGTAAGCATTACTTTTATCCAGATTTGCCAAAAAACTATCAGATAACACAAGGCAGCGATCCTATATGTTCTGAGGGTTATGTACCTATTAGGCTTGAAGATGGTTCTGAAAAACGCATCCGTTTAATCCGTATCCATATGGAAGAGGATGCCGGCAAAAATATTCATTCTCAACAGAGCAACGAAAGCTTTGTTGATCTTAATCGTACCGGCACACCGCTGCTTGAAATAGTAACCTATCCTGACATTTCAAGCGCCTATGAGGCTCGCACATACCTAAAAGCGTTGCGTCTTTTAGTGCAAACATTAGGCATTTGCTCAGGCAATATGGAAGATGGCGCATTTCGAGCTGATACGAATATTTCCGTACGTAAAAAAGGCGCTGCAACACTTGGCACTCGTTGTGAACTTAAAAATATTAACTCCTTTAAGTTTATTGGCGATGCAATCGAATATGAAATTGAACGGCAGATAAACCTTGTTGAATCTGGCAATAAGGTAAGACAAGAAACACGCCTGTGGGACACTAAAGATCATAAAACAGTAACCATGCGTAGCAAAGAAGAGGCGGCTGATTATCGCTATTTAACCGATCCTGACTTACCGCTGATCGTCATTGACGCCCCATGGATTGATCGCATTGCGCAAACAATAGGCGAACTTCCTTATCAACGCTTTGATCGATTAATCAGTGACTTTGGTCTTAGCCCACAAGAGGCAGAGATTTTACTCGACGACACACCGTTAATGAACTACTTTGAAGCTGCTTATGGCTATACCAAGAGCAAAAGTCTTATTAATTGGGTCGTGCGCGATGTCATGGGGCACCTTAAAGAACATAAAATTACCCTTGTACAATGCAAAGTAACTCCTGAAAAATTGGCCGCACTGATTGCCTTGCTTGAAAAAGGCACCATCAATAATCATGCAGCAAAACAAGTATTTGAGATTGTTGCCAAAACCGGACAAACACCTGCCGATGTGGTAAAAGCTGCTGGCCTTGAACAGATGGACTCATCAGACGAATTGCAAGCAATTGTGCTTGAAGTTATTTCTGCAAACCCAAAAGTTGTTGCTGATTACAAATCAGGTAAAGATAAATTGTTTGGATTTTTCGTTGGCCAAGTTATGCAAAAAACTAAAGGTAAAGGCAACCCAACCCTTATTCAAGAGTTATTAAAAAAGCATTTGAGCTAACCACAAAAAAGGAGCTAAATGAAGATTTTTCTTGATACTGCAAACTATGCACTCATAGAGCGCTGGTTCCAAACAGGTCTTATCGATGGGGTTACCACCAACCCTACTCATCTGAGTAAAGAAGGTGGTGATCCTGTTGTTCTTGTAAAAAAAATATGCGCATTGCTCGTCGATGGGCATATCAGCGTTGAAGTAACCGAAACAGCACCAGAACGCGTGTATACTCAAGCAAAGGCGCTTGCTGCCCTGTCGCCCAACGTTGTTGTCAAAATCCCCTGCCACCCAGACTACCTGTGCATTATACAAAAATTAGTCCACGAAGAAATTCCGCTCAACATCACTCTTGTGTTTAACCTTATGCAAGGCATGTGCATGAGTAAGTTGGGTGTTGTGTACATATCTCCTTTTGTCGGGCGGCTTGACGACAGTGGCGTTGATGGCACCGCATTACTCAGCGAATTAAGCGACATGCTTGATACGTATGATTATGAGACAGAGCTGCTTGCTGCTTCTATCAGGCATGTTGGTCATGTTCACGCGGCCATAGAAGCTGGAGCTGATGTCATTACCCTACCACCAGAAATTCTTGCAAAATCTCTTGAGCACCCTCTGACTGATCGCGGCATGGAGCTTTTTGCCAATGATTGGAAAAAACTCGGTATTCAAACATTTCCCTGAATAACCTTAAAAACAGAGCTCTTGACGCGAAACCAAAGAACGCTGTTTAAATCGTGATAAAACCTGCTTTTTTATCGTAATCATTGCTCTTTAGTAATTTCAATTTGTAAACTGATACAAAAGAAAGAGCTTAAATTACGGGGAGAAAATCGGATGAAGGTCACGTATACGTGCTTTATGCTCAGTTGCCTATTTTTGACTACCGTACTCAACGGATACTGTAAGTATAGTTTTATTTGGTACGATTTTGGGATTATAAAAAAAGATCCCAATGACCCTATATTTTGTGTTGCCAAAGGGTCTTGCCCCTTTAAACATGCAGCACATTATGGTTTTGTCGACCAGGCAACCAAAGGGGTCAAGGTGTATCGAGCAGTCAGGCTTAACCTGGCCGATCTTCGTCATGTACGCAAAGGGCTTGAAGCATTTGCCCCTGACACAAAAATAACTGATGATTTGATCGCCCAATTTTGTAATAATAATGGGCGCATGAAAAAAGAGATTGTTTGCTGGATATTGCGTGATTTTCAAAAAGTAAAAGCTCAAGCAACCGTCGGCGACGTGCGCACTACCTTACGCTTGTGATCCCAATTATTGTGATTCCTGGTGCTAAAAATAACTATAGCCTCCCATGATAATTCATGAATAAGAAAAACTCTCCGAGTCATCCCCGTGAAGACGGGGATCCAGGCTTTTAGAGATCTTCTGAAAAAATCTATTTAAATTTATTGCCTCATCTTAATTCGCTTTACGCGAAAAAGCGGCCAGAGTATTTAGACCCCAGCCGCTTTTGTATAATTCTTAAAATTCAGATTAATACAAAGAACAAAAAGCTTTAATTCTTAGCCAAGGATTTTTAAAAAAAGGGAGCTTTTCATCCGCTAATCTAGTCATTCTAAAACTATCTTTACGTTTAACATCAAGAGCTTCTGTAATATTCTCATCTGGATGGGGAGACAATGGTAATATTTTATTCATACACTGGGAGGTGAAGCTTCTTCCTCTGTGTCGCTTTGCAGGATCAATATCATCATTATAATAATTAGGATTATTCTGATAGTGATCAGACTTCATCAAATCTCGCATCCATTCTGTTTCTTTTTGATATAGTGCATTAGCTTGATTTTCAGAGGTAACTCTACAAAAGCGATTACCAATCAAACCTTTTGCTAAAATTAAAATTCCTAATGTTGCCCCTGTTACAGTCGCAGCTACCTTCAATCCGCTGCCCGATGACGAGTTGCCTTGATCTGATGCAGAAGCCATTGAAACTGCTGGAACTGCAAGTAATAGAGCCAATAAAAACTCTTTTTTTAATATATTTTTCATGTGTACCTCTTATTCAGGTTATAACAGGGAAAGCAATAACTTATATTTATAAGTATAATTCAATCTGTAACAATGTAAAGCGGTTGTTTTCAGGGGTACAGGGGGTTTTTAGAGGTTAAATCTGTCAAAAAATGAGGTTATCCTTGAAAAAGGGGCAAAAAGGGCTACAGTTGGGTTTATACCCCAGAACATGAAAGATAAGCCCATGGCAACAAAAAATACCAATTTTAATGTCACCTTCGATAAAACAACTCAAGAAATACTTGGCATATTGGCGCACAAAGAAAATAAACCTGTGGCGCAGATAATTGAAGAGCTGACGCTTGAAGCACTTGAAATGCGTGAAGACCTGTATTTGTCTAAAATAGCCGAACAAATAGATATCCCAGGTGCGAAATCATATTCACACGATGAAACAATCTTTACAGACAAAAAGTCTTAATTCCTGCTGGCTTAGATTCTATAGAACCCTACAACCTAAACAAACAACTTTTTTAAAAAATTCCACGGTGATATGCGACAGAATGGTTTATGAGCAAGAGCAAAGCTATAAATACTATTCTGGCACTTCTCGAAATGGACTCTCGCTTTTGCAATTTCAATTATATTGTTGTTATGAGCTTGCTGCTTTTGCGTAGACGAAAGGCTTTGATTACAATTGATTTCTCTATCAACTACATTAGCTTCTTTTTTAGCTTCTCCAATATTTTGTACCGTTACAAATAACCGTTCTTTTTTGCCAGACCTTGCAAGCCAAAGACCTGTGACGGTAGCAAGCACGGCAGTTGCACCTACTAATCCCACGGTTATTTGTAATCCAGTCAGTGATGTTTTACTGCTACTATCGCCAGTAGATGCAGTTGTTGTAGCATTTGACTATATCGTTCATATGAGGTTTCTATTTTAATGTTTTTGATGTTGTATACTTACACTCTATTAATTTATTATACATAAGTTATAAAAATTTAATCAAAGCAAAGGTGTTGTAGCCATGAACAACATAACCAAACAATTTCTATCGCTTGCACTGCTTATAACAATAAATACGCACCTGCAAGCAGACGAACAGAACAATCTAAGCACGCAAGATTTTTATACCATATGGTTACCGGGTTTACATGGCGGACGAGCTGAGAACAATTCTTTATTAAGCACTTCACATTATAAAATTTACGATGTCATAAAGCCTGCATCCCAAGCTGATCTGGGGCAAGATCAATGTATACGCGATTTTGAAAGGCAATTATATGATGACCAAGACTTTCAACAAAGCAAAAAAGTAATCTTTATCGGCTCCTCGCAAGGTGCTGCAACATTGTTGAATATGATTGCGCAGATGACACATGAAGAGCAAGAAGCAAAAATAGCTGCCCTGATCTTAGAAGCACCGTTGGCCGATGGTAATGAAGCTATTATGCAAAGTGCCTTGAAAAAACCAGGTCTGGGCTATTTTCCGTTGGTACGCTTTTGGTCACCATGGGTAGGCAAAGCGCATCATCGCGATTATAACCCCTACGGAATGCAAGCACTTACATCAGCCAAACATATCTCTGCCAAAATCCCTGTCATTATTCTGCACAATAAAATGGATGCTCGAATATCGGTCAACAGCGCCAGAAAATTGGTATGCGCGTTTTTAAAAGCTCGTCAACACCATACAAACAATGTGTATTACATAGAGACCGATATACACGCAAAACATGGTGACAGTCATACCGATTTTTTACGTGAAGACGCACAAAATTCCGCAGTGTTTCACGCTATTTGCAAGAACATTGGACTACCATATGATGCCAAACAATCTGATGAATTCAATGATGAAGAGCTTTGCTTGTTTCAACCTTCAGTTGAGCAACTTGAAAAAGAGGTACTGCAAGATACTTGGCTTAGCTCTTATACGCGCAACATTATTGACGGGCTCACCCTTATAACTGTTGCTGCCGCACTCTATGCTCTCATGAAAAAGCTGTATAGAAGCAACAACGGACAATAGTAAATTGTGCGTATGTAACCAATCTCAAGTCAAAATACAGCTCTTATGCTACCAGGCAACATATTACATAATAAATCTAGATTCCTAAGAAATACTGCCTGACTCGATGCACATTTGAACGGCAACTCAACTCTCGCAGTCTCTCTTTCTTATATTAAATTATTGACGATAATTCACTAGACTATACTTTCATCAACATTAGATACTAAATCTAGACTTCTTATGCACAATTTTATTACTGTTTTCCAGTTCTTATTATGGATAGGTAAGACACTGTCAGCACCACGCCAAAAATTGTTAATAAGGGGTCTCGATGAAACATTCTTGTTTATTTTCTATGGGTGTATTCTTTCTACTAACTACTTGCCAGCAGATCTTTACCCTGGATCAGCCAACATCTATAACTCTGCCTGTTTACGATTCCCAACATGAGCCATTGCACAATCCACTTGTCTGCTTAGAAGATGATATCATTCAAACTATTTTACAATTCAAAGAACTGTTTCCCGATCAACAATGGTCGTTATTGTTCAATCTTGCATGTCAAGATTTTGTAGATGGTGGCAATGTACTCTATGATGAGCAGGCTACACACATCCTTAAAGAGTGTTTTTTGTGCATAACTAAAAATACGCACACAACAACACCCGAAATAGCACACGAAATATTCGATATGCTAGATGTCTATAATCTAAAATTACAATCGAGTAATGTATATAGTGATGAATGTATTACACCCGAACAAAAAATATGTACTCTGGCGGTTAACACACTACGAAAAGCCCGTTTACATGTCAGACGTGGTGCGACTGTTAACGCTGACTTAACTATCACAACAACCGACATGTTCCAAGTGCCAGAATTACCCGAGCTTGGCACTATACAGAAGTTTGTAAATCCTGATGTAACCATTACAAAAACTGAACTTTTGTCTGAGATCCCTACTATTTGTCCGCATTGCCATGAAATCTACAGATCTGATGTCTGTTGTCGGCGAGGAACAACGGGCCCTGCTGGCAACACCGGTGCTACCGGGCCAACTGGCCCAACTGGTCCAACTGGTCCCTCTGGCGGTGGTACAGGATCAGGGGATCCAGGCGCCACTGGAACCACAGGGACAACTGGAACAACTGGTAATACCGGATCAACAGGGGCGACTGGGTCTGCCGGCCTTGCGGGCGCAACTGGTACCACAGGTACTACTGGCACGACAGGATCAACAGGATCTGCTGGTGCTACCGGTACCACTGGAACAACTGGATCAACGGGCAATACGGGTGCTACTGGTAATACTGGAGCTACCGGCAGAACGGGCGCCACTGGTAACACTGGTTCTACAGGAAGTACTGGGTCAACTGGCGCCACCGGCAATACGGGATCTACCGGAGCTGCTGGCACAACCGGGACAACAGGCTCGGCTGGAATAACAGGCTCTACTGGTAACACGGGATCTACAGGAGCTGCCGGAACAACAGGGACAACCGGAGCAACTGGCAACACTGGTTCTACAGGAAATGCTGGATCAACTGGCACCACGGGTACAACGGGAAACACTGGAGCAACAGGCGCAACGGGCGCTGCAGGTCCTGCGGGCGCAGCAGGAGCTACAGGAACCACTGGCATGACCGGAACAACCGGCAATACCGGTTCAACTGGTGCAACTGGAAGTACTGGGTCAACTGGTAACACGGGAAATACAGGAGCAACGGGATCTACTGGAGCGACTGGCAATACTGGCGCTACCGGGGCAACAGGAGCTGCTGGACAAACGGGTACCACGGGTAATACCGGCACTACGGGAAACACTGGAGCAACAGGCGCAACTGGCGCTGCAGGTCCTGCGGGCGCAGCAGGAGCTACAGGAACCACTGGCACGACTGGAACAACCGGCAATACCGGTTCAACTGGTGCAACTGGAAATGCTGGATCAACGGGTACCACGGGAAATACAGGAGCAACGGGATCTACTGGATCAACTGGTAACACTGGTTCTACTGGTAATACGGGATCTACAGGAGCTGCAGGAACAACGGGAGCCACTGGCAATACCGGGACAACAGGAGCTGCTGGTACTACTGGCAATACAGGGGCAACTGGCAACACTGGTTCTACAGGAAATGCTGGATCAACTGGCACGACTGGAACTACTGGATCAACGGGTAACACTGGAGCAACAGGTTCAACTGGCGCCACCGGCAATACGGGATCAATCGGTGCAACTGGTAATACTGGGTCAACCGGAGTTGCAGGCGCAACCGGAACAACCGGGGCAACTGGTAACACTGGGGCTACAGGAAATACTGGATCAACTGGTGCTACTGGCTCAACGGGTGCAACCGGTAACATGGGGGCAACTGGTAACACGGGATCAACTGGTGCTACTGGCCCTGCCGGCGCAACTGGTGCAACGGGTGCTACCGGTTCTGCTGGTGCAACTGGTGCCACGGGTGCAACGGTCAGTACCAGCTTTTTTTCTTCCTTTGACACAACGACACAATTAAATGCTACGACAACGTTTCAAAGCGTTACCTTTAACACCGATGCTGTTACAACTCCTGCGTGGACTCATACAACACCAGCAACATTCACGTGTAACACAGCAGGAACCTACTTAATTATCTTTACTGCTGGCGCATACATGTGTTTCGGTACGGGAGCCTCTGATTCGGCTACTCTGTTTCAAGGCTTACTC
>Ga0206967_1101_pt1 | contig 18698 bp, 21 predicted proteins | sample Alteio_BWOrgHeat_24_FD_153259 | JGI IMG/M metagenome (GOLD analysis project Ga0206967, IMG submission 153259) | Enriched cells from forest soil in Barre Woods Harvard Forest LTER site, Petersham, Massachusetts, United States -... | ecosystem: Environmental > Terrestrial > Soil > Temperate forest >...
GGGTTAACTCAATTAACTCGCATCAACCGCCTCGGCCACGTGAGCCAGAAGCAAGTCAGAGGTGAGTTAACCTGATCCGAACTGAGATAAAACCGGGCTATACCGGGCTATACCGGGCTAAAAAAATAAAATATTTTTTCATCATGACCATCCGAAAAGAATTGGGTGCGCGCGGCGCTGGGCGGCAACCATATGCCGGTGGCGGATGGCTTCGTTTGTCCGGCTCGCTGGCGATTGGTACGATCATTACGGATAATTACGCACTGGCCCCCACCCCCGGGGAATTTGCGTCATCCGTTTGGTTGCGGCCGGGCCAACTTTTTTCAACTGTACTCACGTGTACTCGGCTGTACTCACGTATTCTCACATAAAAAATAACTTTTTAATTTTTACATCATAAGTAAAGCGTATGAAGCCGTCGCCCGCCTATGCCTCCTACCGGATCTGTCCACCGTCAGGCTTGCGTCGCCTTCCGCGCTCCATCGCCCAAGCTTCCGTTGGGGCAGTCTGCGGATGGCAAACCGGGCGGAGCGCGGCTGTGTCGAAGACCAGCCGCAGCATGCTGGAAAATGCGAGCGCGTGGGTCTTTTTGGGCGTGCTGCGGCTGGTCGGAGGAACCGACACAGCCGCGCTCCGGGGCAGCGCGCGGATGCGCCCGCTCTTTCAGAATCGTTCGGCCTTCTCGGGGCGTGCTTGCTTTTTTGGCCCATCCCGACGACTCTCCCTGTCGTCAAATATGGCTTTGAAATTGTTCAATACGTTGTCGCGCTCAGTCGAGGAGTTCGTGCCGCTGGATCCGGCAGGAGTGAAAGTGGGAATGTATTGCTGCGGCCCGACGGTCCATGACTCCGCGCATATCGGCAACTTTCGCACGTTTGTTTTTGCCGACTTGATGCGGCGCTATCTAACTTTCAAAGGCTTCCAGGTCTTTCACGTCATGAACGTCACGGACGTGGAGGACAAGATCATCGCGCGGGTCCGGGCGGCGAATACGTCGCTGCGCGAATACACCGGCAAATACGAAGCGGCATTTTTCGAGGACTTGCGCGCGCTCGGCTGCCTGATGCCGGATAAAACTCCACGGGCTACGGAGTTCATTCCAGAAATTATTTCGTTGGTGGAAAAACTGGTGGCGCGCGGGCTGGCGTACAAAGCCGCCGACGGGTCGGTTTATTTCAGCATCGAGAAATATCGCGGTTGCGGCTGCACCTACGGACAATTGTTGAAATTGAATTTCGAGGAAATGCGCGTGGGCGAGCGCGTTCGCAGCGACGAATACGCCAAGGAATCCGTGGCGGATTTCGCGCTGTGGAAGGCGCGCGTGCCGGAGGATGGCGCGGTGTTCTGGCCGAGTCCGTGGGGCGAGGGCCGTCCCGGCTGGCACATCGAGTGCAGCGCGATGAGCATGAAATTGCTGGGGCCGAGTTTTGATTTGCATCTCGGCGGCGAGGATTTGATTTTTCCGCATCACGAGGATGAAATCGCGCAGAGCGAGGGCGCCGGGCTTCAGCCAGCCGGGCAAAAGTTCGTGAAACACTGGATGCACGGGGCGCATCTGCTGGTGGAAGGCAAGAAGATGGCGAAGAGCCTGGGCAATTTTTTCACGCTCAAGGACCTCACGGCGAAGGGATTTACCGGGCGCGAAATCCGCTATCTGCTGCTCACGGCGCATTATCGGGAAACGTTTAATTTTACCGTGGGCGGTTTGGAAGGCGCGCGGACTTCATTGGCGCGCATTGACGAGTGCCTGGGCAAGTTGCGCGAAGTTGCCGGCAATACCGAAGCGGCGGCCGAACCTGCGTTGCTGAAAGCGTTCGCCGAATCGTTGGACGATGACTTGAACATTTCCGGCGCGTGGGGTGTCATTTTTGAATGGGTCCGCGACACGAACCGGCAGCTCGCCGAAAACGCGCTCACGCCTCCGCAAGCGGCGGCGGCTCTTGTGGCGTGGAACGCAGTGGATGCCGTGCTCGGCGTGGGCAAGGCGCCGGAAACGGAGGTCCCCGCTGAATTGAACGCGCTGCTGGAACAGCGCATGGCGGCGCGGAAGGCGAAGGATTTCAAGCGCGCCGACGCCATTCGCGATGAACTCAAGGCCAAAGGCTGGGTGATCGAAGACACGCCCAAAGGCGCACGGCTCAAGCGGCTGTGAATTTAGTTGGAGCGAGGCTACTATGACGTTTAGCTTAAAGGTATGGCGCTGTGGTTATAATTTTGCCGGCAGCGCGATGGTTATGCGGATTTTTTTAACGTGCTTTATTACGTGTCTGGTTTTTGTTGCCGCTCCACGAGCAGCGGTCGCGAGCCCTTTGGTTTGGGATTCGCCGTCGCAGACAAATACCGTGAAAGACACTGACGTCAGCGCGCATTTCACCTTCAAGGTCCAGAATGTCTCCACGAACGAAGTGGTGATTAGCGATGTGAGACCTTCGTGCGGCTGCACGGTGGCGAAAATGCCCTGCCAGCCGTGGCATCTCGCGCCAAAGGAATCCGGGCAGTTCGAGGTGCTCGTGGATTTGCGCGGCAAGTTCGGCAAGCTCGTTAAAACCATCGCGGTGCTTTCTCCCACCGCGCCCACGAATCTCATGACCACGGTCATCATGCCGAACGAGCGGAATGGTCTCACAATGGCCCAGCAAACCCGGATCTGGGGCCAGGAATTGGCGGCGACGGACCACCAGGCGGTTTTCAAAAGGGACTGCGTGTCATGCCATCTGGTGCCGGCGTTTGGGAAATCCGGCGGGGCGCTTTACGACGCCGCCTGCGGCATTTGCCACGAGGCCGAGCACCGCGCGACGATGGTCCCCGACCTGCACGCGCTGAAGACGGAGATTGACACGAACTATTGGCGGACATGGGTGACTTATGGCAAGGCGGGAACGCTGATGCCCGGTTTTGCTGCGACGGAGGGCGGGCCGTTGAACGACGTCCAAATCAATTCGCTGGTGGCTTACCTTTCCACGGCGTTTCCACGGCCGCTCAAAGGCGGCGCCGCTGAACAGAACGCTATTAATACTCAACGGACAAATTCCATTCCGCTTAAATCCACGAACTCCGTTGCGGACGACGCTAAAGATTGAATTTACCGGCGGTTGCCTCAAAGTAGGCCAATGAGCGGACTGCTGGTTTCATTTGAAGGCTCGGAAGGTTGTGGCAAGACCACGCAAATCGGGCTGCTTGCCGAGCGTTTGCACGCGCTGGGGCATACGGTGAAACTGGTGCGCGAGCCCGGTGGCACACCCATCGGCGAGGAAATCCGGCACACGCTCAAGCACAGCGCGGCCAATCACGCGATGACCGCCGAGTCGGAGTTGTTGCTGATGAACGCGAGTCGCGCGCAATTGGTGCGCGAAGTCCTGCGACCGGCGCTGGCGGCGGGGGAGATAGTCCTGTGCGACAGATTTTATGATTCGACGACAGCGTATCAAGGTTATGGGCGCGGGTTGAATCTGAAATTGGTGGACGCCGTAATTGATTTTGCCATCGGCGAAACGCGGCCGGCATTGACGCTGCTTTTCCAAGCGCCGATTTCCGTGAGCCGCGAACGGCTGGCGTCGCGGCAATCCACCCTGCCCTTCATGCGCGACCGCATCGAGGAGGCGGACCAGGAATTTTTTCGGCGGGTGCGGGAAGGTTACGAGGCGATGGCCAAAGCGGAGCCGAAGCGCATCAAGCTCGTCAATGCCGCCGGCTCAATTGATGAAGTGCAGGCGGAGGTCTGGCAGCAGGTTGGGCCGCTGGTCGCGAAGTTGAAGCCGGCGCGTTGAAAAGGATGCTTTCATTTTGGAAATCCGCCGTTATGCTGGGGCAGATACATGATTGAGGACACCATCGCAAAAATCGAAGCTCGGCTCCAGCACTCGGACGCGCTGAGCGAAGAGAAGCGCCACGAGCTGCAGCATTTGTTGGCGACACTCAAGGCGGAAGTGGCCAACCTCTCGAAGACGCACGCCGAGCAGGCGGAGAGCATCGCCGGATTCACAGAAATCTCGACTCGCGAGGCCACGCGTGAATCGCAAAACCCGCAGCTATTGAAACTGTCGCTGGCCGGCCTCACCTCTTCGGTGGAGGAATTCGAAAAGTCGCACCCCAAGCTCGTGCAGATCGTGAATTCGATCAGCAACCTGCTGTCGAATGTGGGGATTTGAGCGGGAGTCTTTACCGCAGAAACGCCGAGCAACAAGTAAAATTGACTTCTCTGCGTCTCTGCGCCTCCGCGGTACAAAATACGAGCTGAATCAATCATCGGCTCCGGGTTTCATTTTTGCGATGGCGGCCATGATTTCGTTTGCGACTTCTTGATAAATCTCCTTTAAGCGCGGCTTCGTACAGTCTTTCGCTTCAGCACGAAGTTTTGCAAAGTTCATCGGCTCGCCGTATTTCACAGCAACGCGATGAGGCTTGGGAAAACTTATGCCCTTGCCCCAGGCTTCGTAAGTGCCGAAGACGCGCACCGGCACGACAGGCGCTTCTGATTTGATCACTGTCAAACCGACGCCGGAACGGGCGAGTTGCAATTCGCCGTTTTGCGTGCGCGTGCCTTCTGGAAAAAGAATGATCGCGCCGCCGCCGTGCAAGCGGTCCATGATGGCCTTCAATCCTGCCGCGCCGCCACCGTCGCGGTCCACCGGCACGGCGTTCACGGCGCGCAAAATCCAACCGAGCACCGGGTAGCGAAAGAGAGATTTGCGAGCGAGATAATTGATATCGCGGTTCAGGCCGGAACCGACGAGCGGCGGATCGAGAAAGCTGGCGTGATTGGCGGCGAGAATGACGGATCCCTGGAGCGGGACGCGCTCGTTATGATAAACGCGCCAGCGGAAATAAACGGCGAACAGCAACCGGTAGCCGGACCAGCCAACGAAATAAACCGGGTTCATGGCTCATGATTTTACCGCGAGCCGCTGGCGGATTTCGTCAATGATGATACCGCTGGTTTCTTCGGGGGTCATATTGGAATTGTTGATGACCTTGGCACCGAGCGCGATCATCAGCGGCGCGGCGGCGCGCTGGCTGTCACGCTGGTCGCGGGCGGCGAGATTTTCGTGGACGCCTTCGGCGGCGCGGCGTTTCGAGCGTTCATTCAACTCGGCATCGAGGTAGAATTTGAAATCGCTTTCGGGAAAAACATTCGTGCCGATGTCGCGGCCTTCCATCACCAAATCGCCGAACTGGATGCACTCCTGCTGTTTCTTTTTCATCCACTCGCGAACTTTTGGCACGGCGGCCACATTCGACACCGCCGCGCTGGTTTCCGCCGTGCGGATTTCTTTCGCCGGATAATAGCCATCCACGAGCAAGTGGACTTCGTTGTTCACGCATTCCAACGAGGTTTTCCATTTGCGGCACAGCGCGGCGACGGCTTTCTCGTCGTGAACGTCCACGCGTTTTTGCAAGCAGTACCAGGCCAGCGTGCGATACATCGCGCCAGTATCCACATAGACAAAACCCAGCGCCTTGGCGACCAACTTGGCGTTGGTGCTCTTGCCGCTGGCGCTCGTACCGTCAATTGCAATTACTATCGGACTCTCTTTCAATGTTCAAAGTTTAAGGTTTAAAGTTTAAAGTTCAATCGGCGAATAGTTCGGTCTCAGCCAACTGCTTCTGGGTTTTGGCGTCAAGTATGGTTGCGCCGAGGCCGACGGGCGGGGCGGCGGCCAGTTTCTGGAAAAAGTTGGGGAAAGTTTTTTTCACGCAGGCGGGATTTTTGATTTTTATTCCCGGAACTTTCAATCCCAGAATCGCAAAACACATCGCCATGCGGTGGTCGTTGTAGGTTTCGATTTCCGCGCCGTGGAGTTCTGAAGGGACAACTTCGAGCGTATCGCCTGACTCGATGACGCCCGCGCCGCATTTTGTAAGTTCAACTCGCAGGGCCATTACGCGCTCGCATTCCTGAACGCGCAACCTGCCGAGATCGGAGAAACGAATTGGCTGTTGCGCAAACGGCGCTAGAACAATGGCCGTCATAATACTATCCCCAAGGTCGCGTTTCCGTGAAATCACCGCCCCATTAGGCCATGTGACGTTGATTGATTTCTGAATCAATTTATCGTCCTTGTTTGGATGCTTCACGTTGTCGCGTCTTCTTAACAACGAATGCAAGCTTGAAATAGATCTGATAACGCGCTCAAACTCTCCATCTATTTGCCAACCGGAAATCGGCCAGTTGGCGACTTTGACTGTGTTAAACAATGTGGTTTGCACCTCCGTTCCAAACGTCTCGGAATACTCCATGAATTCCGTTGGTGCTAGAAACCGGTTCATTGCAATGAAGTAACTGCCGCTCGAAGCATCCGGTTCGATTTGGAATAGCCCACCAGATTTAGGAAACGCCTCGATTAATTTCGACGTCATCTCAATGTAAGGAGACTCCTCGGGATTATATCCGACCACTTCCACCTGCCAACCGCCAATGCTCGCGCAAAGCAAAAGCGCCGAAGCGAACTGTGAACTTTCCTCAATGCTTACTTGACATTTTCCTAATGAAGGTCCAATTCCTCGAATTGAGACCGGCAGTCTCTGAGCTGTTGAATCGACCCGATAACCCAATTCCCGCAGCGCCCCAAACAACGCGGCTTGCGGGCGTTCGTGCATGCGCGGGACGCCGCTCAGGCGGTAAACGCCATCGCCCAGACAGACGAGCGCGGACAAAAAGCGCGCGGCGGTTCCGGCGTTGCCGACGAATAATTCCAGCGGTTGCGCCACGGTGCCGGCGTTGGGAATTTTTCCGCCGAGACCGTGGACGGTGATAGTGCGATTGCAAAATTCATCGGGATCGGGAGCGACGTTCACGGTGAAGCCCAGTTTTTGCAGGCACTCGACCATCACTTGCGTGTCCTCGCTCCAGAGCGCGCCTTGCAGGGTGGTTTCGTCTTTTGCCAAGGCGGCGAGGATCAGGGCGCGATTGGTAATGCTCTTCGAGCCGGGCACGGTGATTTCCGCCTGCACGGGCTTGGTCAAAGGGACGATTTCGATGAGGTCGGGGAGAGACATGCCTCAATTTTTTTAGCCTCGGATGAAACACGGAATGAACACGGAAAGGAAATTCCGGCTTCGTTCAAAATCATTCTGTAATCTGTATTTCATCGGTGTTCAATCCGTGACCAATCACTCCGGCGAACCGGTGGAGCCGGACCAAGCGTCGCGGCGTTGCTTGGCTTTTTCAAAGAATTCCTCGACCGCCTTGACGTCGCCTTTTTCCAGCGCGAGGGAAAATTCCTGCAAGTCCTCGATGAACACGCCCAGCACACGGCCGAGGTTTTTGCGATTGGCCATGGCGATGTCGCGCCACATCTCGGGCGAGCCGGACGCGATGCGCGTGGTGTCGCGAAAGCCGTTCGCGCAGACCGATGCCTGCTCGGGCGGATGGGCGGGGCTTAACACGTAATTCGCCAGTTCCGCGGCGACTACGTGCGGCAAATGGCTCGACCGGCTCACGAGATCGTCGTGCGCCGCCGGGGAAAGTTTGAGCACCCTAGAGCCGAGCGCGGCCCACAGTTCCTCGACCTGGCGGACGGCGTCCTTGTCCGAGTTATGGGTGGGCGTCACGAGACAAACGGTGTTGACGAACAAATCCGCGCGCGCGGCGGCGACGCCGGTTTTTTCGCCGCCGGCCATGGGATGGCTGCCGACGAAATGTGCGCCCGCGCCGGCGATGGCGTGTTCGAGTTCATCCACCACGCTGCCTTTCACGCTGCCGACATCCGTGACGACCGCGCCGGGCTTGAGGGCGGGCAGCATTTTCAAGGTGACATCGCGCATCTGGCCGAGGGGAGTGCAAAGGATGACGAGGTCGGCGTTTTCCACGGCGCGCCTGAGGTCGCGGGTGGCGTGGTCCACGGCGCCGATTTTTTCGCATTCGCCGATGGTGACGGAGCGGCGGACGAAGCCGTCCACCTTGTCGGCAAGGCGTCGCTGCTTGATGGCCAGCCCCAGGGAGCCGCCCAGCAAGCCAACACCAATCAAAGCGACTTTCTGCCAGTGCATACCACAGAATAAGGATTGTTACTGCGGGAGGGAAGTTAGAAAATTTGGCGGCAACGCAAGGGGGGAGGCCCGGCAAATAAAAAGGGCACGCTCAAGCGATGTGAACCGGGATTAAGCGGTACGGTGGCGGTTCGGCTGGTCAAAAAGAGCCAGTCAAGCCGTCAAAGTGGTTTGACTGACCTTGACTGGGTTTGACTGGCGGGTTTGACCGGCAAAATCCTGCGATTTTATGCGCGTACATAATTCGCAGTCCCGGCTTTTTGGACCAGTGGCGCAAAAATCGGTATGGCGCGCATTAACAATTTTTAATGGCGCGACCTGCATCCCGCCCGGGATGTCAAGGAACGAACTCCTTGCAACAAAATAGCACAGGAAAATCAGGGATCAAGCGGTTTCAGGGAGGAAGATTTTGGAAACAAATCCCTTGCGCAATCATACTGTTACTTATATAGTCACAGTATGGCAGTGAACACTCAGTTTTCGATTGCGGTGCATATCATGGCCGGGTTGGGTTGCCGGACCGGTGAGTGCGCCACTTCCGCGCAACTGGCCGAGAGTGTGAACACCAGTCCGAGCTTTGTCCGGCGGGTGCTGGCCAAATTGTCGAAGGCGCACCTGATCGAGACGGCCACGGGGAAAGCCGGTTCCTGCTGGCTGGCCAAAAATCCGGAGGACCTTTCGCTATTGCAGATTTACCGGGCGGTGGATGCGCCCAAAGTCTTTGCGATCCACAAGTATGCGGCGCAGAAACCCTGTCCCGTGAGCTGCAATATCAAATCCTGCCTGGAGGCCGTGTTAACCGAGTCGCAAAAAGCAATGGAGGCCCGGCTGGCCAAAATCAGCCTGGCAGACCTGATTGCGGACGTGCAAAAGAAATAATTTTTTGACTTTACTGTTACTCGAAACGATACAGCTAAAGTCGGTGGATTTTTCGCCAGGACGGCGAAGCATCAGACAACCAAAAACGAACAAACGAAAGAGAGTGAACCATGAGCAGCAACACACAATCCAAGAAGTTGGCGGGCAAAGTCGCCATCGTGACGGGCGCGTCGAAAGGCATCGGGGCGGGCATTGCCAAACTGTACGGCCGGGAAGGCGCGTCCGTGGTCGTGAATTATTCATCCAGCAAGGAGGGCGCCGATCGCGTCGTTGACGAGATCGTCAAAGGCGGCGGGACCGCGATTGCCGTGCAAGGCAACGTGGCGAAACAAGCGGACGTTACGCGCTTGTTTGCAGAAACTAAAAAGAAATTCGGCAAGCTCGACATTCTCGTGAACAACGCGGGGATTTATGAGTTTGGCCCGCTGGAAAATGTCACCGAGGACCACTTTCACAAGCAATTCAACGTGAATGTTCTCGGTTTGATTCTTGCCTCGCAGGAAGCGGCGAAGTACTTCGGCCCTTCGGGCGGCGCTATTGTGAACATGAGTTCCGTGGCCAGCACGACGTCACCGGCGGCAACGACGGTTTATAGCGCGACGAAGGCGGCCGTTGATTCCGTCACCAGGACGTTGTCGAAGGAATTGGGGCCGAAGCAAATTCGCGTCAACGCCATTAATCCTGCGATGGTGGAAACGGAAGGGGTGCATGCCGCGGGATTTGCCGAAAGCGAGTTCCGCAAGCAACTCGAAGCGCGGACGCCGCTCGGCCGCATCGGCCAGCCGGAAGACATCGCGCCAGCCGCAGTGTTCCTGGCGTCGGCGGATTCGGCCTGGATTACCGGCCAGACGCTGCACATTTCGGGCGGCTTGTATTGAGCCTGGCGAGTTATCACGAAAGCCTCACTGGCAGCGTCAGACTGCCGGTGGGGCTTTTTCGATTTAGTGGAAGCCTTCAAGCCGACGGGGCGCATCTCGATGCTGCCCCGATTGTAAGCTGACTGGAGCGCGGCGTTTACGCCGCTTCATCGTCCGCAGGCCGCTGAACATCGTTTCGCCAATGGCAGGTCGAACATTGAAGCGGCCTGAAGGCCGCGCTCCGAGGGCAGTGTCGAGATACGCCCAAGCCGACGATTCGCAAAATTCCCCGCTGGCCAGTTTCTGGCCATTCGTTTACGCTTCGTGAGAATGGAAAATTTGCCGAGACCGGATGTGATTTTGACCCATGAGAGTGATCTGGATGGGTTGGTGGCGGGTGTGTTGTTGCAGCGCCTCGCGCAAAAACTTTTTGGCGACACGGTCCGGCTCGAGGCTCACCATTATAATAACTGGAAGCAGCGCGAACCGCGCGAGCGCTCGGCGTGGGTGACCGATTTGAATTTCGAGGCGCGCCTGGACAAGCCGGGCTGGGTGGTGATTGACCATCACGCGACGGAAGCACCGGCGAAGAACGCGCTGCTGATCCACGATTTGAACAAGTCCGCCGGGTTGCTTTGTTACGAATTATGCCGCGAGCACGGTCTGGGTTCTCCGGAACTGGACCGGCTGGTGCATTTGAACAATGTCGCGGATTTATTTTTGGAGGACGACCCGGATTTTGTGCTGGCAAATGATTACGCCAACCTGGTCAAGGTCTATCAATTCTGGAATTTGCACACGTTGATCAATGGCCGGCTGGAAAGCCTGCTGAATCATCCGTTGCTCGAAGTGATGGACGTGAAGCGGCGTATCGAAAACCCGCTGGGCTTCGCGTGGAGCCGCGATAACGTGGCCGAGATCACGCCGACAGTCGGCTGGGTGGATACCATCATCGGCAATAATAATTTAATCGTGCACCAGTTGCTGGAAGAAAAGGCGACGCGGTTTCCGGTTTTGCTGACGTTGTTTCGACGGACCAACGGCATTGTGATCGTCAGCCTGCGGAGCCGGAATGGCGAGGCGTTGAAGGTCGCGGAAAAATTGCAAGGGGGCGGCCACGCGAACGCTTGTGGCGCCACCCTGCCCCGCTCGATCAAGAATATTCCTGACGCGCTGATTTATTTGCGCGAGACTTTGAATCCGAAAAAGGACGCGCCGCTGAACAGTTTGGAAAGTATTTTTGATTCGATTCCGACTGGCGGCCAGTGAGCGGCGAAACCGCTTTATTCCGGGGAGCACACGCGCCCTCGCGTGTAGCGGACGGCGCCCTCGGCAACCGCAAAAAGGAGGCGGCGCAAGGCAAGTGGGTGAGGTTAATTCGTTGCGTACGGTCTTTTCTTCGTGGCGAGGGTGCCACGAAGGGCACGCGAGGGCGCGTGCGCTCCCCGGGAAATCAGATCGCCAGCTAGGAACTTTCATCGTTGCCCTGACGATGCAGTCTCTTTAACATCACGCCGACCTATGCAAGAAACATTAGCCACCGTTGCCGCGTCGTTGCGGGTTGATGGGCGCCGGGCCGATCAGCTTCGACCGCTGCAATTTCGCAATCATGTGGCGCCCTACGCGACTGGCTCAACGCTGGTGGAATGGGGCAACACGCGGGTGATTTGCGGCGTGACGGTGGAGGAATCCGTCCCGCGCTGGATGAAGGAGCAAAATGTCATGGGCGGCTGGATCACCGCGGAATATTCGATGCTCCCCTACTCCACTCTGCAACGCAAACAGCGCGACATTTCCAAGGGCAAGATTGACGGGCGTTCGCAGGAAATCCAGCGGCTCATCGGGCGGGCGATGCGCGCGGCGATTGACCTGGAAAAAATCGGGTCGCGCACGATCTGGGTGGATTGCGACGTGTTGCAGGCGGATGGCGGCACGCGCACGGCGGCGATCACGGGCGCGTTTGTGGCGCTTTCGCTGGCGGTAAAAAAATTGCAGGCGGAGGGCAAGCTGAAGGAAAATCCGCTGTTGCACGCGGTCGCCGCGGTGAGCGTGGGCGTGGTGGATTTGCAACCGTTGCTGGATCTTTGCTATGTGGAAGACGCCGCCGCCGCGGTGGACTTGAACCTGGTGATGAACGCCGCCGGCGAATTCATCGAGTTGCAGGGCACGGGCGAGGAAGCGACTTTCAGCGAGAGCCAGTTGGCGGCGTTGCTGGCGTTGGGCAAGGCGGGCATCCGCGAGTTGCTGGCCGCGCAACAGGCCGCGCTGGCGTGAGGCGACGAGAGCTGGCATGACTGAGCCGACCCGTCTTTTTCTTTTGCGCCACGCGGAGGTTGAAACGCGTTATCATCGCATTTTCGGCGGACGCATTGACATGGATCTTTCCGCGCGGGGACTGGAGCAGGCCGGGGCGCTGGCGAAATATCTTCGACCGAAATCGTTTGATGCCATTTATGCCAGCCCAATGAAACGCGTGCAACAAACGCTGGCGCCGTTGCTCGCGGGCCGCGCGACTGTGCCGGCGATTCTGCCGGGATTGCGCGAGGTTGATTTCGGCGATTGGACCGGGCTGAGTTGGGAACAGGTAAGGGAGAAATTCAACCGCAGCGCGTATGACTGGCTCAACCAACTGGAACTCGACGCGATTCCGAATGCCGAATCAGGGAAGACATTTCGGGCGCGCGTGGAACCGTGCGTCCAGCAAATCCTGCGCGACCATCCCGGCCAGAGGGTGGTCGTGGCCTGTCACGGTGGGACTATTCGCATGATTCTCTCCATTCTACTGGCGCTGCCTTTCTCGCAAATGGCCTTGTTTGAAATCGAATATGCGAGCCTATCGCAAATCCATTGTTCAGCCAACAAGACGGAAATTCAGTTGCTCAACTTCACGCCGTGGCGGGATGTGCCATGAAACACAAAGAATTATTTGAACAGGAGGCAACGGAGAAAACAGAGAAATGGATTCAACCACGGATGCACACAGATTAACACGGATCGAAAATGGGAAAACCGCCTTTGATTCTTATGAAGCGGGAGCCGCTATGGGAAATTTCAATCGTTACGTCGCTGGAAGCGGAGGATGCGACGGTGGAATTAGCCGGTCGGATTTTCAAACGACCGGCGGCGGTTTATACCAATGAGGAAACCAAAATCACCGTGGTCTCGGTTTATTGTCAGAAGCGCTCGGAATGGACGCTCGAAAAAAGAGGCGCGCTGAGGGAGGGTTTGAGACTCATCAAGTCCAGCGGGCTGAATATTGGCGCGGGGAAAATTGCGGCGCGGCGCGTGGCGCGGGAGGATTGGTCGGAATCATGGAAGCGGCATTTCAAACCGATTGAGATTGGCGCGCGCCTTTTGATCAAGCCGGGTTGGATCAAGCGCGCGCCCCGAAAGAACCAGGCCGTGGTGGTGCTGGATCCGGGCCTGAGCTTCGGCACGGGCAATCATCCCACGACGGCTTTCTGCCTGCGCGAGCTCGCGGCGGGGCGCAAGGGCGGCACCGCGCAATCATTCTGGGACCTCGGCACGGGTTCGGGAATCCTGGCAATTGCGGCGGTGAAGCTGGGTTACGCGCCGGTGCGGGCGATGGATTTCGATCCGGAGGCGGTGCGCATAGCGCGGGAGAATGCGCAAAAAAATCGCGTGTTAAGAAAAATTCGATTCGCGCGGCAGGACATCGCCAAACTTCCAGCATTAGACCAGGGGAAGTATGATTTTATTTGCGCGAATTTGATCTCGAATCTTTTGGTGGCGGAGCGGCGACGCATCGTGAACCGGTTGCGAGCGGGAGGAAGGCTGGTGCTGGCGGGAATCCTGAGGGAGGAATTCGCGAATGTTCAAGACGCCTACGAAGAGTTGGGGTTGGAGTTGGCGACGAGCCGGATTGAAGGAGAATGGCGGTCGGGCGCATTTGTTTTTTCGCGTTAGGATTTTTTTGGCTAAAAGCAACGAAGCGCCCGGACTGGCACAGGAATTTTACAAAACATTCTTGAACTCTTTCCCCCCGAGCCGGTCGAATGGATTGAAGTTGTTTTGATGACCTCGCCGACAGTGATGACGGCTGCAAGGGAATAAGACGGGTTGGCATGGCATAAGCTCGGTTAACCTTCAAGAAAGGTATGATAGTTATGACAAAAACCTTGGACGCGATAGTCGAAGCCATACGTGATAGCAAACATCCCTTCCGCAAAGCTGATGATCAGCCCAAAAAAGCCCAAAAAAACCGGTACGAACGCAGGAAAATCAAAGAGTACCTGCACTTGGGTGAAGAGTTGATCGAAGAAGCAACCTAAGATTCCGAAGTCCCCGAAAAAACAGTCAAGCCCGCCAACCTGGCTTTTAATGAGCAGGCTGGTCAAAAATTGCCGCCCTTGACAAGTCCTAGAGAGAAGACTTAAAGGGTCATTTTTCCTCTTCCTACCCACCAAAAACCCTCCGCCGATTGGGCGAAGAGTTTACTTCATCAGAAGCATCTGGCGCGCGCGCTTGATCGAGCGATTCAACTGGCGCTGATAATGGGCCGGAAGACCGGTGTATTTGCGGGGCAGAATGCGGCCCTGATCCGTCACGAACTGCTTGAGCAGGACGGTATTTTTGAAATCAAGGGCGTCCACGGTGAAGTCAATTTTCGGCTTGGGGCGCTGGGTGCGCATTTCGCTCGTGCCGGTGCGGCCGCCGCGACCGCCGCGCTTTTCTTTGTCCGTATTAGTTTTGCGTGGCATAAAAATCCTTATTTGATTTCGCGATGCAGCGTGTGGCGGCGCAGGGCGGGGTTGTATTTTTTGATCTCAATCTTCTCGGTCTTGAGCTTTTTGTTGCGGCTGGTCACGTAGCGGGATGGCGACTTGCCTTCCTTGCGCGCCTCAGTGCATTCGATAGTTACAGTTTCTCGGGCCATAAATTATTCCTTCTCCTTGACCGGCTTGTCTTCGGGTTCTTCTTCTTCCTCGACTTCGTTGACGCCCACGCTGTCCACCGTGCCCAAGGCACCGAGGCGGCGCTGGCGCAGCGCGCCTTCGCGTTCCAATTGCGCCTGCGCCTGGACGGTGAAGCGCGTCCAGGGAATCGCCTCGAGCCGCGCTTTGGGAATCGGCTTCTGGGTCAATTCACAAATCCCGTAGGTGTTCTTTTCAATCCGCTTGAGCGCTTCTTCGATTTCGTAAATGGCGTCCTGATCGGAGGACAACAGGCTCAACGCAAAATCCCGGTCAAAATTATCTGTCCCGGAATCGGCCATGTGCAGGCTGTAACCGGCCATTTCCTGGGCGGATTCCTTCGCCAGGCCGCTCATCTGCTTGAGCAACTGCTCGCGCAATTCCAGCAGGTTGGCGTAATATCCGGCCCATTCACCCTTCACCTTCACGGCGCCGTTGCTGCTGCGATTGGATTTGGCGGACGTCGTTAGCGTGCCAAGGATGGCTGCGGACGTGGCCGAGCGCGGCCCTTTGCTGCTTTCGGCTTCTTTTTTCACGTTTTTCTTCTTCGTTGTCACAGGCTGATAAAATTGTTATCGCGTCTTTTTCTCTCCAATCAGGATTTTCAATCCATCAGAGAGCGTGCGAATGTATCAAAGGAAAGCAATAAAGCCATCAAAATGTTAAAGAATTTTTGACCCCCAAAAACCGCCCCACCCACTGCTGCCACGGCATGGTCGGCGTCAACCTTTCTCGATACACGCGTAAGCATTGTGATTGTGGATGCTTTCATAGTTTTCCGCCTCCACCTTATACCAGGTAACGTCCGGGTGCGCGTTCAGTTTCAGGGCTACATTCCGCACCAAATCCTCGACAAACACCGGGTTTTCGTAGGCGCGTTCCGTCACGGCTTTTTCGTCCTGCCGCTTGAGCAGGGAATACAATTCCGAGCTGGCCGAGCCTTCCACGATGGCGATTAAGTCCTCAATCCACACGGACTTGCGCGACCGGATTTGGACGGTGACATTGCCGCGCTGATTGTGCGCCCCGTATTCGCTGATGGCCTTGGAGCATGGGCAAAGCGTCGTCACGCCCGTAATCACCGTCAGCATGAAATCAATCTCCTGGCCGCACGCCGTCGCGTCGAACCGCGCCGTGTAATCCATCATTCCCTCCATCCCGCTCACTGGCGCTTTCTTGCTCAGAAAAAATGGGAACTCCATTTCCAGATGCGCGGTGTCCGCATCCAATTTTTTCTGCATCGCGTGGAGAATGTCCGTGATGTTCTCCACATGCACCATGTTGCCGTGGGCGTTCAGCACCTCGATGAACCGGCTCATGTGCGTGCCTTTGAATTCCTTGGGCAGGTCCACATACATGCCGATGGTGGCGATGGTGTTCTGGACCACACGCGCCTTGTCGCGGATTTGAATCGGGAAACGCAGCCCGCGCACGCCGACCTTGTCAATGCGCAGTTCGCGGTGGTCGCGCTCGTTTTGCTTGTCCTGCATCTTGAGCGGGACGCTGCTTTTAAGCTCCAGACCTGGATTGGAATTTTTCATGTCAGGCGTTTTAGTGTCTGTCAAGTTAACAGGGTCGCGTGAATTTGCAAATGATTCTCTGGGAGGTTTGGTCACGCGCAAGCCCCTCCCCCCACCTCCACGGGCAAAGCGACAGAAACCGACGGAAACCGACAGAAAGCGACAGGACGAGAAAGCAATTGGCCGCGAAAAAGCGCAAAAGTCACAAAATTAAGACAGTGCGAACGCATATAAATCCTCTCATTCCGACGCGACAAAAAAATATTTTTAATTTTATCCCGGTATAGGCCGGAATAGCCCGGTTTGTGCCGGTTGGGGCCAGATTTTGGCTCAATTAATTTACAACCGCCCGAGGAACGAGTTTGTACACGGAAATTTGGTTTCGGCAGAAAACCCTGCCGACCATCGCGGGCACCTGCCCTATTTTGCGTTCCTTGGTTCACGCAAACCCACCCTAACATAGATGATGGGAATTGTCTAATTATCTGCAATTAAGATTGCGTGAATTTGCAATTTAACGAATGAGCGTTGGCGCCGTTCCGAGTGCGTCCACGGCACACGAGAAAGGCCAGCATCAAACCACCAATAAAAATCACTGTGGTCGAAGGTTCTGGTGCAGGTTCTATGGCCAACCCGTATGGCCCTGACAACCCTTCTATGAGGTACAAATTCACAGTCGCACCGGAAGTCGTGTACTCGGCAATGGATGAACTCCCTTGGTCCGCGACGAACAAGTTTTTTCCATCAGTTGCCAGCCCGGTATCGCCAGGAAGATAAGACACAAGGTCTGAGTTAACGAGCGCCCCGGATGTGGTGTATTCGGCAATTCTGCCCGAGGCGGCGCACAGCACAAACAAATCATTTCCAATCACCACCATTCCCGTAGGCCGATTGACTCCCAAAATCAGGTTGGCACTAATCGTCGCGCCGGAAGTTGTGTATTCGCCAATCGAGTTATTGTAGTAATTATCCACAAACATGTTGTTGCCGCTGAACGCAATGCCAAATGCGGTGCCCACGCCCGATATGAGCGAGGAATTGACCACTGCACCGGATGGCGTGTATAAGCCGACGGTGCCTGACCCGATACTCGACACGTATAAATAACCACCGTTTGCGGCCAGTCCATAAGGCTCGTTCAAACCCGAGATAAGACCGCCACTAACGGTCGTGCCGAGGGTCGTATATTCGGCGATCGTACCCAACGTGGTGTTTGCCACGTACAGATCATTGCCAATCAGGGCCAGTCCACGGTTCACGGTAGGATCAGTGATGAGCGTGGCATTAATCTTCGCACCCGAGGTTGTGTATTCGCCGATGAAGTCGCTGTTCTGATTGTTCTCAAATATATACTGCCCGTGCGCAGGGCCTGCGAACGCGAGCGCACAGCAACCGAAAGCGCGGAGTACTAAGAGCCTCATTTGGATGTTCGTAAAGTACTCTGTTCCAATTGTCAATTCGTTTTGAGGTTCGATCGGCCTGAAACTGCCGTCGGTTACATTACGCATTCCCACATCGAGAGAAATATTGAAAGCACCCAGCCATCACTGGACGTTTGGGTGGTCAAAAAAACCAGCTTGTGCCGATCAAGAAAACGCACGAGTTCACGCCGAGATTGGGTTTTGCAATGCCGGCGTTGGAAAGGTGGAATAAACGGCATTGCACGGTGACCGCGTGGTGTTCGTCCCAGAAATAATGCGTCCCCACGCCGCCCTGGATGTTGAATTCAAAGGTGGTGCTGATGTCCGGCCGGCCGATATCGGTGAGCGACGGCCCAAATCCGCCTTCGATAAATGGCGACCAACGCGAACCCGTGGCGAGGGTGTATCTGAACAGCGGCGTGACTCCCACCAGGTACGCGCGGTGGGGAGAATATTGCGCTCCGCCGAAAAGCTCGCCGAGTAATTCCCAATTGCCCTGATACCAATGGCATTCTCCCCTCACGCGGCCCAGGATTTTACCGTAGCGGATGGATGCCAGGGCCAGATCGTGATTTTCATGTATCCCCAGGCCAACACCGGTCTCCAGCGACAACTCCACTTCCCGCGCGCCCTTGCTGAAACCGTTGCCTAAACCATCGGCCCAAATGCGCGGGGGCGGCGGCGAGAGATCCAGCTTGGAATCGAGCGCGGCCCGCGGTGCGTTGGTTGTTTCGTTGGCAGTCGAATTCGGACCCTCTGCCCGGCCGGCTTGGCACGCGATCATGATTGCCGCCGGCACCACAAGCCAAAAGGCCCGCTTCCGTCGCTGGTGGTCTGGGTTTGGTTTGGCGGAGGCGCGCAACTTGGTTGCTTGATCAAGCATGTTGGCGAGCGCGAGAACTTCCTTGGTAGGACCCTTTATACCCTTCATAAGCGCAGTTTGTTACTGCCACATTAATGCAGATTGGCGGAAAATCCAGAGCCATGCCCCAAAGTTCCTTTTTGACTCCGCTGTTCCCGTCGTATCCCGGATGTGATTAAAAGTAGGTGAGGCTGGCCTTTGTTCCGAAGGAACATTCGACAATAGCCCGGTCGCTT
>Ga0206967_1103_pt1 | contig 18569 bp, 13 predicted proteins | sample Alteio_BWOrgHeat_24_FD_153259 | JGI IMG/M metagenome (GOLD analysis project Ga0206967, IMG submission 153259) | Enriched cells from forest soil in Barre Woods Harvard Forest LTER site, Petersham, Massachusetts, United States -... | ecosystem: Environmental > Terrestrial > Soil > Temperate forest >...
ATGATTGCTGATCTGAAAGAAACACAGAACCAACACTCACATGTACCTAGTAATAAAGGACGTCAAATGACTTCAGTGTCTTTTGGGGGAACAAAAAATCTTAATGTAGCCAAGATAATTTTAGAATCCATTATGAGTCATGATTCGATGGCACATATTACTGAATACTTTGTAAAAACCAATCTTAATAATTATAAAGCTATGACAGAAGCCTTTCAAAAATTGATTAAGAAATTAGAAGAGATACATGCTTAAGGAGTCATTCATGGAAAAGAAAACCAAAGTTACTTTTGTTTTACCAGAAGCTTTACAACATGATGTTAAACAACAACTTGTTAAGGAAGGCTATAGTTTGAAAGACAAAAGTAGATGGATATCAGAAGCGATTGAGAGCCTATTCTCAATCGAAAATTATCATCATTTAGTCAAACTAAATGATCAAATGAGAGGCTTTGAAAAGCCAGAATCGGTTGTAATAGAAGAATCTTTAAAACAGAGAATTAATGAAGCTATTTTAACAATAAGACGACAATACCCTGAATTGGAAGGTGTTCAAAGTAGAATAATGAGGACAGCGATTGTTCAGAGGCTTTTATAGAAAAAGTTCAGTCACTGAACTATTGCTTAACTTATTGATTTATAAAAGTTTATTTAAAAATTAAATCAATATAAAAATGTTCCATATGGAACATTCATTAGATTCAAAGTGTGACGTTTACAGGAAAGTATAACAGGCATATGTGACATTTACAGGATAGAAAGGATGTCTAATGAACGATATAAAGAAAAACTTAGAACTTAAGAAACATGTGGCTACCATTCACTCTAGTAACAAGTTAAGCCTTATTCAACGTAAGATTTCTAATGCATTACTCTATAATGCGTATGATGATTTATTAATAAAAGATGAACATATTATACACATTGCCGATCTATGTAAATTAATTGGTTACGATAGTCATGATCATAAAACCATAAGACGAGCATTGGTTGATTTATTGTCAACCGTGCTGGAGTGGAATATAGTCGATGGAAATCGATTGATTCAAGGAGATGAAGGAGTTTGGAATGCGAGTTCAATCATAGCAGATGCTAGTATTGATGGTCCCATTTGTACGTATTCCTATAGCAATAAAATGAAACATTTACTCCATAGGCCAGAAATATATGGCAGATTAAATATGGCTGTTCAAGCTAGATTTAAATCGAGTTATGGATTGGCTTTATATGAAAATTGCATACGATTTCAAGACATAGGACAAACGCCATGGTTTGATATGGTTAAATTTAGAAAGCTCATGGGAATAGACGAAAATAAATATAAAGTATTTCGAGACTTTAAATGTAGGGTATTAGATAAAGCCATAAATGAAGTGAATGTTTATTCTCCAATACAGATAAAAAATAAATTTCAAAAACAGGGACGCCAAGTCATTTCAATTCAGTTTTTGATTACTAGCGATAAAAAAGAAAATGAGGAATTAATTGAAAAACCTTTAAATTTAACTGAAATTCTAAAAAATCAATTTGCATTTTCAAAAAAACAAATTACCGATATTTTATCGAATTATAAAGAAGACTATATTTTTGAAAAAATAGCACTCGTTGAATCATCTTCTTCTTTTAAATCAGGGAAAATCAATAACCTGGCAAAGTATCTGTTATCTGCAATTAAAGAGGATTATCAATTTTCAAAATCAAATATTGTACCTAAATACACAAGTGCAGTTCATGTTGATAACGTTAATGTAAAAAATATAAAAATAATGGATTCTATTAATAAGCTTTATCAGGCTTATAGAAATCAATTTGTTGATAAAGTCATTGAAGATTTGGAGGTAATTCAAAAAAATCATTTAATGGAAAAATTTTTTAATATCCATGCAGAAGCTATTGATACAACAATCCGATTGCTAAGAAAGAAATATACAAAAGAAAATGTGACTGATTCGCCACAAATAAAAGCACTATTAAGAACTTTTATAGTAAATTCTTTACCTGAAAAGTTCTTAGAAATTCAGCCAATAAATGAATTTGTACTACAGTTGCCACTCAATGAGCAAAAAATATGGAAGATCGAAACAACGGATAGAGTAGAATAATTTTTCCCAGGGAAAAAAAATCTGTAACTAGTTGATTTTTAATTATTTATTGACTAGGGTCCCACAATGAAATAGAAATGAATTTGTTTAATATAAAATTTTGTGCTATTTTTATTCAGATATAAATACAGGTAAAAAAGAATGAATGTGAGTAAAAATATTAACTTAACAGCTATTTTGGCCGCATTGCTTTGTGCAATCATGTGGGGTAGTAATTTTGTGACAGTGAAATTAGCTCTCGTACAGCTGACACCTCTGTTTTTAACCAGCATTAGGTTAATGTTTGTTAGTTGTTTTTTAATCTGGTTTATTAAAGTTCCAAGTCGAGCAGCACTGATAAATTTATTATGGATATCGATCACTTTTTATACTATTAATTTTGGTTTAGTTAATCTGGGGATTATGCACACGGATGCAGGGTTAGCGTCGATTATTATCCAATTGGAAGTCCCTTTAGCAACAATTTTAGGGGCTATCTTCCTTAAAGAACATATTAGTTTAAGGCAAGCAATAGGATTAATTATTGCATTTGTTGGTGTTATTTTAGTGGCATATACGCCAACGATCTCTGGGCATCTCACATCTATATTATTATTGTTAGGTGGTGCGGTGGCTTATGGAGTTTCTATTTTACAAGTCAAGCAAGCACGAGAAGTTGGGGCATTAACTTTAGTGGTATATTGTTCTTTATTTGGTGGGTTGCAATTATTATTACTTTCTTTTTTACTAGAACATAATCAATGGCATTCCTTACTACAAATGAATTTTACAACAGAGTTTTCATTAATAACCTATATTTTCATGGGAACTTCCGCTTTCCTTATTTGGACACGCCTCATTCATATTCATTATCTTAATCAAATTATGCCGTTTTCATTGCTGGTACCTGTATTCGCGATGGTGTTTGGTAGAATCTTTTTAAATGAAATGATCACTTCACAAATTATCCTAGGCGCGGTTATTACGATATTGGGAATTACATTAGTGACTGTGTCGAAACAGTCGTAAGTGTTCGTAACAGCTCATATCAAGCAAAACTGATTTGCGGGCCGTCGTACCGCGCGAAGGCGCGGTATTTAGAAACGTGTCATGCCAGCGAAAATAACCTGGATGCGCCACCTCGCGAGCTACACTCGCGGCTGGCATGACAGCCTACAAGCTGCGAGACGACGCACCACGCTTTTTTTGATATATAAAAATAGCAATAGTCAGAGTGATCACAGCATAGAATACAATATAGAAGGCGGGCGATAACAAGTAATGTGTATGAGAAACGAGCCAGGTACAAATAAGCGGAATACTTCCACCTAAAAATCCATTACCTAAATTATAAGCAAAGGATAATCCAGTATAACGAGCAGCAACGGGAAAATTTTCTACTATGACAGCAGGTGTTGTGCCCTGTTCTAAAGAGCTTGCCAAAGTAAAAAGAAATAATACAAAAACCATCTGGCTAAATAAGAGACTATGATGTAAAAAATAATATCCAGGTATAGTAATTAAGCAAATAATCATGGCATTGAATAGTAACATACGATAACGGCCAATTTTATCACTTAATAATCCAGCAAGAGGAACAAGTAAAACCATAGAAGCAATGAAAATGGTTTCAAGGCGTGTTGTTTGATAAAGAGAAAATTGTAAATCTTGTTTGAGTACAAGAGGTAAGTAAATAAAAGTAAAATAATAAAATGTACTACCCATACAAATTAACCCTAATGTTCGCATCACATCACGTAAATTGTGTTGGAACATATGACGAATGGGATTTTTTAAAATTAAATGTTTTACTTGTGCCTGATGGAAAACACGAGTCTCTTGTAAATTTAAACGTGTTGCATAAATAATTAAACAAAAAATGCCGCTTATTACATAGGGTAAACGCCAAGCCCACTGTTTAATTTCCATGTCATTAAAAAGGAAATTCATTAACATGCCAACTATCATGGCGAGTAAGATCCCAATATTGGCACCACTGGCAGCAAGTGAAGTCAGAAAAGAACGGCGATGATTAGGTGCCCCTTCCCCAAGATAAATAATACTCCCACTATATTCTCCGCCTAGACTAATGCCTTGCCAAATTCGAATTAGCATTAATAAAATGGGAGAGATGATTCCTACAGAGTGATAAACCGGTAAGCATCCTATGAATAATGTGGGTAGAGAAATCATTAAAATAGATAGACGTAATGTGATTGCACGCCCCCGTCTATCACCTAAGTAACCAAATAATAGCGCGCCTATGGGTCTGCAAAAAAATCCGAGAGCAAAAATGGTAAATGTTTCAATGAGAGCAGTATGTGGATCAGATGATGGAAAAAATATTTGACTAAAAAATGGCGAAAATATAGCAAATAATCCAAAATCATACCATTCTAAGATATTTCCTATGCTGCAGCTGATGATGGAATTAAGTTTCATCCGTTTTCCATTTTTGATAAGTAAAAATCAATAAATCGTCTTATTTTGGGTTGTAAGTAACGACTTTGTTGATAATAGAGATAAACAGGTTGTTGAGGTTCTTGGTATTCATGTAGAACTTCTATAAGTTGTTGGTTTTTTAAAGCATCTTTTACGATATAATCATGCATTTTTATAATACCCATGTGTTGTATTGCGCATTCTCGCATAGCGTAGCAATCATTCAACCATAGGATAGGATTAACATGAATTTCTTGTCCAGTTGTAAATACTAATACATTATCAGGTTTACGCATGGCATGAGTAATATAGCGATGTTTCGTTAAATCTGACGGTATTTTAGGCATGCCATTTTTTTTAAAATAAAGAGGCGATCCACATAATATATATCGTGTTGTAGCAACTCGTCTTCTCACTAAACCTTTGTCATCACTTTCCATGGAAACACCAAATAAAATATCAATCTCTTCTTTGGCAAGATTAGGAAATCGTTCCGCTAATTCAAAACGAATTTGTAATTTGGGATTGAGATTAATGAATTCATATAAATGAGGAATCAGATAATTCATTGCAAAATAGCGGCTGCTAGTGATATTAAGAGTTCCTATCGCTTCTTGTTGGCTACTTGTAATTGCTAATTCTGCATCTTTTAATTCACCCAGTATTTTTTTGCATTGCTGATAGTATTGTGCTCCAATTTCAGTAAGAGTGACTTGACGTGTAGTACGTAATAGTAATTCTGTTTGTAACTCAGATTCTAACATACTAATTTGTCGACTAATGGCTGCAGTTGATACATTGCATTTTCTAGCGGCAGCTGTAAAACCATTCCCTTCAACCACAGCAATAAAGGTAAGAATGCGTTCCATTTTACTCATAATCTATTGTTACCTTTTAGTTAACATTAATTAACATTTTATCATATTGTTAACAATATTATCAATAATATATACTATGATCTCCGTGAATTCGAGTGAGATTGTATATATGAAAACAAATAATGAGTTATCTTTTTTTACCTTATTACTGTTGATTTCTTTTGCATCAGTCAATGCAGTATTATTTACACCCGCTTTACCTGCGATAACCCATTTTTTTTCTATCTCATCGAGTATAGCACAGCAGACTATTACATGGTTTTTAGTGGGTTATGCGCTAGGGCAGTTAATTTATGGGCCTATTGCAAATCGGTTTGGTAGAAAATCTACGTTATACGCAGGAATATCATTGCAAATTATCAGCAGCATGTTGTGTATTTTAGCCGGGATAGTTAATCAGTATACACTTTTAGTGATAGGAAGATTTATGTTGGCATTAGGTTCTGGTGTTGGACTTAAAATGACATTTACTTTAGTCAATGAATGTTATGAACCTAAAGTTGCTAGCCAAAAAATTTCTTATTTGCTTTCAGCATTTGCTATGGCGCCAGGAATTGCTACAGCATTTGGTGGTGTGTTGACTGCACATTATGGTTGGATAAGTTGTTTTTATGCGGGTCTATGTTATGGGGTTGCTTTATTAGTTTTTGTTTTTCGCTTACCTGAGACACAGCAATATCGTGATGTAAATGCATTTGAGTATAGACATTTAATTTCTAATTATATTGTTCAGTTTAAAAATATTCAGCTCATTATTGGGAGTTTATTAATGGGTTGTGCTACCTGTATTGTTTATATATTTGCAGCAGTTGCGCCTTTTATTGTTATTAATATTTTTGGTATGAGCAGTACGGAATACGGTATGGCAAATATGATTCCTCCGGTTGGTTTGATATTAGGTTCTCTGGTATCAGCACAGTTTGTGCAAAAGTATTCTTTGATAAAAATGATAAAATTCGGAATTTTTATGATTAGTATAGGCGTCATTTTTATGATGCTTATGTTAAAGCTTCATTATAGCGCGTTATTTTCATTATTTTTACCTATGGTTATTGTATATTTTGGTTTATGTTTTATTGTAGCGAATGTCTCAACTGTTATTCTGAGTAACGTATCAGATAAATCACATGGATCGGCTGTCATGAATTTTATTAATATGGGGCTAGCTACATTAGTGGTATTGAGTGTGGGTTATTTTTCTTTACAACCATTGTTGTTGCCTATGGTTTATTTATCTTTATGTGTGGCAATGATAAATATGTATTTAAAACTAAAAACAAATTAATAAAAAAGGCGAGGAGATAAATCTCGCCGCCTTTTTGAATAACAAGTGTTATTAGATGAACTTGTAAACTACGCCCAAGTTGAACTCATGGGAGTGTGGTACGCCAATACCGCCTGTGCCGCTGTATGAGCTATATACGTATTCAGTACGTAAATCCCAGTTTGTGTTTAGAGCTGTTTCTGTACCTAAACCTAACTGACCACCTGTTTTGTTAAGGCTGTTACCGTTAGCTGTTGCATGGTTAAAGTGACTATTGATAACGCCAGCGCGGATATAACCTAATACGCGTTCGTTAATCATCATGCCTGGTAAGATGCTTAAGCCATAACCCCAAGAAGAGGATGCATCAACATTTTTGCCAGTACTTGCTTTTACAAAACCTCTGTTTTGAACGTTAGCATTGTCTTGAACAAAGATTTCACCAGCTAGATAAAAGTTTGATGCAACAAATGCACTATAACCAGCGGATAAAATACCATTGATACCAACATAGTTAGCGGGTTTGTTAGGTACATTTACTACTGGACCAATGCTGAAGCCAATGTAAGGTCCCGTTGGGAATACATAGGTTGGGCATGGCATTTCATTTTTTAAATCGGTTTTGTAATGCGCACCAGCAAAAGCGACGCTGGTAGTTGTTGCTAGTACTGCACTTGCTATTAATAGTTTCTTAAACATAATTTTCTCCATAAAAAAATCTTTCATTATTAAGTTTAGCTTTTCATCTGCAACATAAGAAGAGACCGAAACACTGATTCCTTTATTTCACTTTTTCCATAATGACACAATACTTTTATCTATCGTCCAGATGGATAAGAGATGCATAGCACCCGGTTTCTTACTTTCGTTACTCTAACCTAGAAACAGCGGTTGATGCGCGGTGTTATACGTAACATCTTGACTGATCTAGCCTTGTAAAAATTTTCGGATTACCAACTTGGGTAACCGCTCAAATTTTTACAAGGCTATCTCAATCAATCTGTTACGCCTAACACTCACGTCCAACTGCTGTTTCTAGGTTTAACACAGCTTTCAATTTATACCATACAATGTAATAGATAGCTATATGCAAGTTTTGGACAACAAAAGAATTTTTTATCCAGAACTCTAACGGGGGTAGTGTGAATGAAAAAGCAGAGTATTTCAACCCTGCTTTTTGTATTGAGTTTGATATTCTTAGATAGAACGGTTGATGTTATTCAACAACAGTAACATCTTCTGCTTGGAGTCCTTTTTGTCCTTGCGCACGTGTTGACATAACAAATTAACCTTCATTTAAATTAAAAAAAACGCTGTTATCCATAAGTCGCAATAACAACGACCCTAATAATTTACCAGATATTTTGCCAATAGTCTGTTATTTATATCATTATTTGTTAATATATTTGCATGATCATAGGATAATAAGGACATAGTGATGAAATTTAAGGGCATATTCTTCATTTTAAGCGTGTTTTCATTCGCATTTACGGCATATGCCGGTAACAATGGGGTACGAACCCATGCATTACCTGGGACAGTGGCATTGACATTTGACGATGGGCCGGCAGATATTTATACAGTCCAGATCCTTAACGTATTGAAAAAATACAATATTAAAGCCACATTCTTTATGGTAGGGGCGAATGCCAAGAGTCACCCTGACCTAGTGAAAATGGTTTTAGCTGATGGACATGCGATTAATAACCACTCTATGACTCATCCTATGTTAACTAAGTTGAATGACGCACAGCTTCATAAAGAAGTCGAAATGCCTTCGATCGTCATTTATAACATTATTGGTAAAAAACCCGTTTGTTTACGTTACCCCTTCGGTGCTTCTAATGAACATGTGCGTGAAGTGATAAGGGAAGCCGGAATGGTGCCTCTCCCAATGGGTTTTAACTCGTTTGATTACGATCGTCCTGGGGTTGATAAAATCGTAAATTGGGTATTAAAAAATGCCCATTCAGGCCAAGTCTTTTTATTTCATGATGGCTATGCTAAGCGTGAGCAAACCGTTGCTGCATTGCCGCGCATTATCGAAGGACTTAAAGCAAAAGGTTTTGGATTTAGTCAAATTTGTGTGAATTAATCGTATGACTTTCAAATCAGCAAGTTTACCTCAAGCTATGCTGCAAATTTTGTTGCATAAAGGAACTGAGCGGCCATTTACAGGTTATTACACTGATTGGAATCAACCAGGCACTTATTTGTGTAGGCTTTGTGGATTGGCTTTATTTCGTTCGCAATCAAAATTTCATTCGGGATGTGGGTGGCCTAGTTTTGATGAAGACATACCAAATACGGTATTACGTAGACTTGATAGTGATGGGCATCGTACGGAAATTATTTGCGCGCGTTGTGAGGGACATTTAGGTCATATATTTCAAGGGGAACAGATAACGATTAAAAATATTCGGCATTGTGTTAATTCATTGAGTTTAGATTTTGTAACAGATTTAACAGTGACAGATACCGAAGAAGCTATTTTTGCAGCAGGTTGTTTTTGGGGAGTAGAATATCTTTTTAAAAATTTATCGGGTGTATTAAGAGTTGAGGTGGGTTATACCGGGGGCAATAAAGATAATCCTAGCTATGAAGAAGTTTGTCGCGGCGATACAGGTCATGTTGAAGCAGTACGTGTGATCTTTGATCCGGCTAAATTATCTTTTAAAAAATTGGCTATGTATTTTTTTGAAATCCATAATTTTAGTCAGATAGAAGGCCAAGGGCCAGATATAGGTGGGCAATATCGTAGTGTGGCTTTTTATTATAATGATCAGCAGAAAAAAATACTTGAAGAATTAATCCAAGAGTTACGTCATAAATCATACTCCGTGGTGACAGCAGTGCAGCCAGTCACAGTTTTTTGGCGGGCTGAGGAATATCATCAGCATTATTATGATAAGACAGGGGGGCAGCCGTATTGTCATCGCCATACATCGCGTTTTTAGAATTATTGTCATGTGCTAACCGTGAGCCGTAGCATATGTCATCCTGAGCGAAGCGAAGGATCTCCCTGGAAGTCCGTCATCGCGAGCCTGCGAAGCAGGCGTGGCTGTCATTGCGAGCTGACGCGAAGCGTCATCGCGAGGCCGCGTAAGCGGCCGTGGCGATCCATAATATATATGGATTGCTTCGTCGTTTCACTCCTCGCAATGACGAGCAGCGTCATCCTTCGTCGCTACGCTCCTCAGGATTGACACTTACTGGATTTCGTTAGTGTGGCACAAATGGGTTTATCTTGCTTGCTATATCGGTTAAATTAAGTACAATAATAGATCATATTAAGAAGGTGGAAGAATGAGGCAAGTGTTAAAAATTATTTTTTCTTTATTATCAGTAACTTATATATCTACTGCCTATGCTGAACAGTTTGTGAGTGTAGCTGATCTTCATTTTGACCCTTTTACGAGTTGTACCAGTAAGCCTTGCCCCTTCATCGATCAGTTACGTCAAGCGCCTGTGAATCAGTGGCCCAGCCTTTTTGCTGCAAATGTTACCGATGTACCTAAAGCAGGCCAGGATGCAAATTATGTATTATTAGAATCGACTTTAGCAGAGTTGAAGAGAGTAGAGGGTTCTCCTCAGTTTGTTTTAATGCTTGGTGATATGCTTGCGCATTATTTTCCTGAAAAATATGCTAAGTATTCGAGCGATAAATCAGGAGAGAGTTATCAAGCTTTTGTTAAAAAAGTCATGGAATTTTTAGTAGGAGAAATTAATAAAACGTATCCTACTGTCGATGTTTATCCCGTGGTTGGAAACAATGATACTTATGGAGAAGACAATAGTAGTGATGTGAAAGGTATTTTCTTCCAAGAAATAGCGCCTGTTTGGTCTTCTTTAATTAAAGATAAAACAGTTCAATCGAGTATGCAAAATCAATTTTCTGTGGGGGGTTATTATGTTGTTTCCATTCCAGGGCAACCTGATTTACAACTCATTGTGTTAAATTCCATTTTATTTACTAAAAAAGGGCGTGGTAAAAATATTTTTGAAGCAGCAGATAATGAGTTAGATTGGTTACATGAAACATTGAAGAATATTGCTGCACATCATCAACATGCTATGATCGCATTACATGTTCCGGTTGGGGTTGATGTTTTTGCAACCTTAAGAAGTGGCACTATTGTTGAACCTTATCGTTCAGGTAATGAGAAAATATTTTTACAAATAGTAGAGGAATTTTCTGATAGTATTATTGGAATTTTTCCTAGCCATTTTCATCAGGATTGGTTTCAAATTATGCCTTTAAAAAATCCTATTATTGTATCTGCTACACCTAGCATTAGTCCTTATTTTGGTAATAATCCTGCATTTAAAGTTTATGATTATTCTAAACAAACATTGCAGCTTGAAAATTTTGTTGTGTATTTTGATTCATTAAAATCTCAACAATGGGATTTGGAATATAATTTTAAAATGATTAGTGCTGGCAAAAATACTTTGCTTGAGAATATGCAGCAATTACAAGAAACGGGCGATTTTGCTGAACGTTATCAAACTTATTACAGTGTGAGTACTGCAAGTATTGCTAAGTATTGGCGCTATTATTGGTGCGATGTGCACGCGGTGACGGCAGAGGCCTATCAGGTTTGTTTACAGTAATCGCAGAAGGGGCGAGAGTTTTTTTATGGTGGATTTTAGGCTTGCTCTTATCAAAAAATTTATGCTGTGATACATTTAATTTTTCTTTTACCTGTTTAGTACGATCTTCTTTGTCTGTTCTCTTTTTTTCATTATAGCGAGCTTGTCGTATGGCTTTTACTAATGATAGTTTCTCCATATCAACGGAGTTATCCCCATTATTGCTATTTGCTTTCGTCTTCTCATCAATAAAAGTGGTGATACGGCTTTGTACATATAACCTCTCAGTAGTAGGTGAATGTTTTCGTTTACGTAGTTTCTTAGTGATGGGAATAGTATTTGGTATATGAGATATAACAGCGCTATTGGGTAAGGGGTTTATATCAGGAATTGAGGGGGTATTTAATACTATTTTTCCAAAAACTCCATAGACTTTTTTGCAAGATGATTCTAGTATTGATTGTTGATATTTTTGATAACATTTGTAAATACCATATCCTATACCTGCTCCAATTAGGCCTCCAATGAATCCTCCCGCAAGGCCAACACCTATAAATCCAGCAGCGGATAGTAAAGTGCCAAGTGCAGCTTGACCTGCTGTTGCTGCCATTGCAAATGTTATTAAAGATTTTCCAAGAAAAAATAAGGGTAATCCTGCACCCACAGGTGCAAAAATGACGGAAGAAAAAGTATTTATTCTAGCAGGGGAAGTAGTTTCTACGTTGTATCTTTGTTGTATTGGATTGTTATCTATTATTCCTCGACGTTTAGTTTCGAAATGAATATAGGCTAGATCTCTAGCATGAAGAAAAGTATTCTGGGGTTCGTTATTTTTGACATTGCATAAAGCATGAGATGTGTTATATCGAGTGCCATCTGTTAGTTCAATTTGATTGTTTTGAGGATGGTTTTCTTCATTCTTTGGCCAGTATTTAGAGAGTACCATTAAGATAATATAAACTTCTTCGTCATCGTATTTTATTAATTCTTGTAATAATATTTGACGTTTCCTATTAACAGTCTCTTGGTCATTTTTCTCATCGAAAGCACGTTGTAACTCAGCAATATGGATTTTTAACTCCATGCGAGTAAAGTTTTGTGACTTTAAAACTAATAAGGCTTGTTGCCTTAAGCTTGTTAGATAGGCTTTATCATCTCGTGGGTTAGACATAACTCACTCGTCAAAATCGATTTATTCATTTTGGGCAATAATTATACCAATAGAGGGTAGGGAAATCAAGGCAGACAAATGGATTTTTGATGCAATTAACATCAAGGAAAGCGGGTCCTGCCGCTGCAGGTATCCCGCCATGCTTGCGCATGGCAGGAGCCCTCCTTCCGCGTCACCCGCTTTTCATATGGTATTGGCGCATCAAAAATCCAACGAAAAAGCTCAGTGTCATGCCAGCATGCTTTTAGCTAGCATCTAGTGGAATAACCTCTGGACGCCACCTCGCGAGCTATGCTCGCGGCTGGCATGACAGCTGATCAAGTCGTGGGACGACGACATGACATAGGATTGCTGCATTTAAGCGACCATTTGAGTTAGCTCTTGTTTTTGATCCAAAATCATATTAATTAATCCACAGAGTTTTTGAATTTCTTTTTTGGTATGCAATGCAGATAATGCGATGCGTATAATTCCTTTTCCTAATTCTACAGTAGGGTACATCGCTGCAGTGGTAAAAAATCCTTTTTGTCTTAATAATTGTGCGCATAATATAGTAAGATCTTCATTACCTATCATGACTCCACGCATAGGTGATTCTATATTTTTATTTAATGTTGGGTGTTTAATATATTCATCAAATAAAGCCACATTGTCCCATAATTTTTTTTGTAACATAGGTAATTCTTCGCTCAAATGTATATCAGCAGCTGCTATCGCGGCACCTACACATGCAGTCGGTGGTGGGTTACTGAATAAATAAGGAATTGCAAATCGTTTAACCATCTTCATATCTTCTTCAGTAGGTAATGCAAGGACTGCCATATTAGAGCCAAATCCTTTTGATAAAGAAGGAGTTAATATTAAACGTGGATGAAAAACATTACCTAATACTTCTAAGGCATAACCACATCCTTTTTCACCATAAATAGAAGTGCCATGCGCATCATCAAGATAGACATAACCATCGTATTGTTCCGCTAATTCAAATAAATAAGCAACTGGAACCAAGCCGCACATGGAAACAACACTGTCTGAAATGGTAATGGGTGTTTTTTGTTGAGAATGTGCATCGATAAATTCTAACTCTAATGCAGCTTTATCTTGAAAATCGATTATTTTGACTTGGCCAAATTGTTCTAGTATTCCGCGTCCTAATTGCATGGAGGCATGAGCTACTTTATCCATGATAAATACAGGGCCATTTTTTTTGATAGGAAAGCTAGGTAATTCCGAAGAAGCAAGCAATGGAAAAAATCCTAGGTGAGTAATATGTAACGAAGAAAATAGAGCAATGTAACTATTGCAGAAAATAGTAGAAAGTTTTTCTTCTAAGCTATCTAAATTATCTGCCCGTAATCGAGTTCTGGCAATGGCAAAATTGACCCCGTAAGTATCCATAGCAGATTTTCCAGCTTCAATGACGCGATTGTCTTGATCTAATCCTAGATAAGAACAAGAAGCAAACTCTATTAATTTTTCGCCGTCGGCTGTGATAATTTTTTTTCCATGACGTTTTTTAACAGCAACGTTATTGATGGTGTCAAATGCTTTAAATTGGTGGCGTTTTGCGTTTTGAATTTTTATTTTCTGCCAGTTTTCTTTCTTTTTGAATTGAAATATTTTTAACATGATTAATTCACTCCTAATACATTATTAACATTAAACCCCATGAGTTTTGCGAATACTTGACATGACATCATGTTAATATCAAATCGCATTTTATTTTTTTCTAGGAGTAAATCACGATTAAGTGCAGTTGCAAGTGGAATAGCAAACATATCTTTCACATAAGCAGGTAAAAGATCTTGAGTGGTATAAAGTCCGTGTAAACTAATACTATCTTGAATCAAATCGACCCGATGCCACCATTGATATGGAATAAATAATATTTCTCCTGGTAATAAGCGGCAGTGGGTAATTTGTGAAGCTGGATCTTGGAAAAATGTTTCAGTATCTGCAGAACCGTCGGGAAGTATAGGCAGATGTGCTTTTCTTCCAAAGAGTATCCAACGTTTTTCTCCGCTGATTTGTGCACTCCAAACATTGGTATGTATAGTATCTTGGTGTGCATAGGTTGATGAGCCTTGTGAACCGACAAATAAAAGATGACTATCGTAGCGAAATAATTCTTTAGCAGCACAAGATGCAAAATAGGGTGGAGTTGTGAAATCTTTTTCTAAATCAGGATAATCTGCTCCAAACCACCATTCTTGTAAATAAGTTAATTCATTGCCTTTTACTATTTTATCTAGGGCTTGGTGAAGTTTAATTTCTTTCGCAGGTGTACTGCTATCATAAAGATTTATTTTAATGTCGACATCACCATATTCTGATTGAAAAAAATCAAAATTCCATTTTTTCATGGCGGGCCATTGATCTGTCATGTTTTTAATAATGACGGGAATGCCTGGTTTTACGTAGCGTTGTGCAAATTCATCTTCAGAAATAGGGTCGATTCGTTCAATAGGAGAAAAACGACGTTCAACTTCTGCAGCAAGATAGGTTTTAAATAATGTCTCTGTATCACGTTGACTTTTTTTAAGAAAATTTTGCATAAATTTATCCTCGATGTTGCACGCCATATTTTTTAAAAACTTTTTACTGGGTATCTTTAGTTTAATGAATTGCTATGTATGAAAATAAGGAATAATACGGTCTTAGACCGTATAAATATAGGAAATGCACATTATCGAACATTTGCTATGGCTGGCACAGCAATGCTGGATTGTTTGATCATGTAGGATAAAATATTTCATAATAATTTCTTTTACCATGGGGGAAAGATGGCTGTCAACTGTTTAATTGAAATTTTTTACTCATCAAAGCCAAAATCGCGTAATAAGGCTTTAACGCGTTGTTCGAAATTCATCTTGGTGATATATCCATCCTTATAAGTTGAGTCTAATGCGAGATGGGTATCCGATTTTTCTTGTTTTTGAGCAATATTTTTCCCTTGGGCGATAGGCAGTTTTTCCATAATAGGTTTCAATCTTTCTGCTATTGGGGTAACAGGAGTTGCAGCAGCTGTGGTGATAGGTGCTGATTCTTCTTTAGTGCCTTTGGCTTGGCCAAGGTCAGTTGATAATTCGCTTGTCATACTACCAGATTCTACCATAGATGCTGTTTGTAAGTCACTGACAGTGGATAATGTTCCTTGTACTGAGGGTACTAGATTAACGGTTGCTGCTGTACTTCCCCAGCCTCCGCCAAAACTAGAGCTCGATGATGATCTGGCTGTTAATGCAGGTGATTGCAGCAATAAATTACTAGTGCTAGCCATGCTTGAATAAGGGCCGCTACTGCTAGTATTAGCAGATGCTTGAGAGATATTAGTATTCATAGTATTAGTTAATTGAGGAGTAATAATAGAAGTGGTCGACATAGTAGGAACTGGTAAGCCACTTGGTGTTGCAGGTGCAGGTGTAGCTGCTACAGTGACTATTGTAGCAACATTTGTATTTGTAGTGTCTTGTCCGCCATGACTTGTTCCTCCTGTATCTTTAATTTGTGTTAGGGTAATAGCACGATCGCCAGGAGTTGGATTGGAATTAGTATTTTGATAGCTTAAATTATTAATTAATGCATTAATGTTCGTTGTGCTCACGCCATTTGCTTTGCTTAAAATGAGAGTCGCGGTGTTTCCACTCATAGTAACATTATAAGTCATACCATTTGTAGAAGTCGTTCCACTAGAATTAACAAGAGCAATGGTAGATCCATCAACACGGATTTGTTCTGCAGAATTATCCGAGACATTAGTTACTGTAAAAGTGAGTGAAGCGATAGCTTGGTTAGCTTCGATAGTAGAAACGGTTGCTCCCGCATATAGGCTAATAGGTGTATTAGCAGATACTGTTCCACCAAGAGGAGTAGCGTTAGCTGTTGGAGCGTCATTGACAGGAATAACGTTAACTGTTGCAGCAATCGATAATCCTGTTGTATCAACACCACCATTACTTGTGCCTCCATTATCAACAATTTGCGTTAATGTTATAATACGGTTACCTGCTGTTGGGTCTTGGCTAGTGTTTTGATAACTTAAGCCATTAACAATGGTATTCGTTAATGCTGTTGTCATATTGCCGCTTCTCGTTAAGATCACGGTTGCTGTACTACCGCTTAAGGTGACACTGTAATTAATGCTATTTGTTGCCGTAGTACCACTATTCGTATCTGTTAAGGAAACAGCTAGACCATCAATATTAATTTGTTCGCTTGTACCATCAGTAATATTCGAAATAGTGAAAGTGAGTGATTTAATAGTTTGGCCGAGGTCAACAGTTGATACATTGGTTCCACTAAAGAGTGATGTGGCTGAGCTATCTTCTACAAATATTCCACCAGCAGGAGTTGTACTTAGTGTTGGTGGGTGATTGTGTTGAATAACATTAATTGTAGCAGATATTGTTAAACCTGTGGTGTCAACACCACCATTACTAGTGCCACCACTATCCACAATTTGACTTAAGGTGATAACACGATTACCGACAGTAAGATTTGTTGAAGTATTTTGATAACTTAAATTATTAACGATGGTATCAATATTATTTACACTAACCCCAGTCGATTTTGTTAATACTACAGTTGCTGTACCGCCAGATACACTAACATTGTATACCATATTATTAGAATTAGTTGTGCCTGTAGCTGCATTGACTAATGAGATAGTAGAACCATCAATATTAATTTGTTCTGCTGCACCATCTGATACATTCGAAACAGTAAACGTTAACGATTTAATAGTTTGACCAGCTTCAATAGTAGATACATTGGTACTAGAGAAAGGCATAATAGCTGTGCCATCTTGGATAAATGTACCATTAGCTGCAGTCGCAGAAAGTGTTGGAGCATCGTTCACAGGAACGACAGTGACGGTTGCAGCAATCGATAATCCACTGGTATCGACACCGCCGTTACTTGTACCACCGCTATCAACAACTTGACTTAAGGTGACCACACGACTACCGGCTGTTGGATCTTGGCTAGTGTTTTGATAACTTAAACCATTAACAATTGAATCTGTTAATGCGGTTGTCATATTACCGGTTCGCGTTAATACAACCGTTGCGGTACCACCACTCACTGAAATACTGTAATTAATACTATTTGTACCCGTTGTGCCGCTGTTGGTATCTGTTAATGAAATAGCAGCACCATCAATATTAATTTGTTCTGCAGCACCATCACTCACATTCGATACAGTGAAGGTTAAAGATTTAATCGTTTGTCCAGCTTCAATGGTAGATACATTCGTACCGGAGAAGAGAGACGTTGCTGTACCGGTTGCGAGTCCTGCACCTTCAGTGAAGTTACCACCGACGGCAGTTGCAGCAAGTGTAGGTGCATCATTAACTGGGACGACAGTGACAGTTGCAGCAATCGATAATCCAGTGGTATCGACACCGCCGTTACTTGTACCACCGCTATCAACGACTTGACTTAAGGTGACAACACGACTGCCGGCTGTTGGATCTTGGCTAGTGTTTTGATAACTCAAACCATTAACAATTGAATCTGTTAATGCGGTTGTCATATTACCGGTTCTCGTTAAGACAACCGTTGCGGTACCACCACTCACTGAAATACTGTAATTAATACTATTTGTACTCGTTGTGCCGCTGTTGGTATCTGTTAATGAAATAGCAGCACCATCAATATTAATTTGTTCTGCTGCACCATCTGATACATTCGATACAGTAAATGTTAACGATTTGATAGTTTGTCCAGCTTCAATAGTAGATACATTCGTACCAGAGAAGAGAGATGTTGCTGTACCCGTTGCGAGTCCTGCACCTTCAGTGAAGTTGCCACCGATAGCTGTTGCAGCAAGTGTAGGTGCATCGTTCACAGGAACGACAGTCACTGTTGCAGCAATCGATAATCCAGTGGTATCGACACCGCCATTTGATGTACCACCGCTATCAACCACTTGACTTAAGGTGACCACACGACTACCGGCTGTTGGATCTTGGCTAGTGTTTTGATAACTCAAACCATTAACAATTGAATCTGTTAATGCGGTTGTCATATTACCGGTTCGTGTTAATACAACCGTTGCTGTACCACCACTCACTGAAATACTGTAATTAATGCTATTTGTACTCGTTGTGCCGCTGTTGGTATCTGTTAATGAAATAGCA
>Ga0206967_1104_pt1 | contig 18493 bp, 13 predicted proteins | sample Alteio_BWOrgHeat_24_FD_153259 | JGI IMG/M metagenome (GOLD analysis project Ga0206967, IMG submission 153259) | Enriched cells from forest soil in Barre Woods Harvard Forest LTER site, Petersham, Massachusetts, United States -... | ecosystem: Environmental > Terrestrial > Soil > Temperate forest >...
CAACGACGCCTTCACCAACGACCCGAACGAAGGGGTGGGAGCGTAGGTCCAGTCTTTAATGAGCGTCGGGCCGGCGGCGGGATGAAGATCCCAGGCTAGGTAGTTGCACTTCCGTTTGTCCATCTCATTGATCACTCGGTCGACCCATGCGTTCGGTTCGTTGACAGTTGCTCCCCGGTTTTGTCCTCCGAATTCGCTCATGACTACCGGAATGTGGGGCAGCGCCGCGTCGAGATGCGAAAGCCATTTGTCGATCGTCTCGCCCTTGTTGTTGTAGGCATGGCAGGCGTAGATGACGCCGTTTCCATCGGGATCCTGCAGGGCGTACCCGTTTAGAAAGCCGGAGAGATCGTATGCCCAGTCGAGTCCGCCGCACACGACGACGTTGTTGGCGCCGGTCGATCGCACGGCATCGAGCATGGCCCGCATTCCGGGCGTCTGATACTTCACCGGAACAAATCGGCCCTGCCTCGCGCCGACGCCACTGCTTTCGGTGATGACGCCTCCGTTCAGCCAGATATCCCAGGTGGTGTTGTGAGGCTCGTTATAGAGGTCGAACAGTACCGCCGGGTTATTCCGGTAGACGCGCGCACAGTCTCGCCAGAAGGTGATGCTATTCATATCCGGCATCACATGCTGCCCGATGTTGGAGCCCCACTGGTTGCAATCGTTCCAATGCAGGTCGAGCAGCACGTAGCAGTGGTTGGACGCGCAATAGTCGACGACCTTTTGCACCAGCGCCTGATATCCCACGCCCTTGTCGTGCTGCTCCGGGCCCGTTCCGAACCACCGATCTTGAGACAGCGGGATACGAACGAAGTTGGAATTCCAGTCGTGAATCGCGACTTTGAGGGTGTCGAGAATGTGACCCTCGCCGTCCGAACTCCATTCCATGCAGGCGCAATTCACGCCGCATAAGCGGACCTTGTTGCCCTTGTCGTCCAGGATCATATTTCCCTGCGTATGAAGCTGGGGAAGTGGCTGATCGGTCTTTGCGGGACGGGTCGTGCCGGCAAGGGCGGGCAGTGAACTGATCAGCAGAAAGGGAAGGACAAAATTCTTCGTCGTCATTCGGGACCTCGGCGTCTGTCCGAATTGTAGCGCCCGCCCGGGTGAAAGGCAAGCTGTTTAGTTAACGCGTTTGCCCATGTTCGGAACTTCTAACATTTGAACCGCGCATTGGGCAAAAAGGCGGGCAAAAAAGTCGTCGGGATGCATCGGATCGGCGAGCAAATCCTTGGCGCTCTTCACCGCGTAAAGGTATTCGGAAAGCGCGGTGAGGTCGAGCAAGCAGACTCCCTTTCCGGCGAGCGTCTTGAGTGCGTCATGGTAACCGGTCATATGGCCGACATACGTGGGGTCCGCCGTGTAGGCGGGATCGAATCGGATGGAAGAGATCAAGATGAACTCGGCTTTGGGGCTTCGCGACCGAACGGCCGTCATCGTGCCTTCGATGTTGGTGCGAAATTCCGCGGGCGAAACCGACCAAAAGTCATTCATGCCGAAGCCGACAAACACGAGGTCCGGCTTGAGGGAGCCGACGGCATCTCGGGCATTATCTGCAGCCCACCATGAAGTCATGCCGCCAAGGGAGGCATTGAACAGCTTGATACCGTCGTACCCGTAGACCTTCTTGAGTTGCCAGGCGACGAGGTCGGGCCAGGTCGGCATGTAGGGCGGCGCCTGGCGGTACCCGGACACATCGATCCCCTGCGTGATGCTGTCGCCATACGCGACGATCGTTACGGGACGGTGGCTTTTTAGTTTCTCAAGCGTCCTTGGGAGTTGGTCTCCACAGAACGGCGGAATCGGACCCTGCCAAGGGTCGTCATGCTCGTACGTTACCAATACATGTCTTCCCGCGACGCTCAGCCATGGAAACTCCAACTTCGGGATTTCCGAATCTCTAACCACCGGAATCGCCGAGTCGGTCTTCGCCACAATCGTCCGGCCATCGACGACGAAATCCAGGCCTTCCTTAAAGGTTGTCGACAGATCGGTGTTCGTGAGAGACAGGATTCGGCGCGGTTTGAACAGTAGCTTTCCGGCTGCAGCGCCGCCGTTTGCCGACAGCAACAGAACGGACTCGTCCACGACTCTGTCGCCGTGCCAAATCGGGTGCATGTATTCGGCCAAGTCACAAGTCGGTGTGTGCGCCTTCCAGTCGTGATCGTTATCGTGGAGTTCCACGTAGTCGGCGACAACGAATCCGGAGGAGGCAGTCGTTTTCTCGATGCTGACCAGTACGCTCTTGGTAAGAGCATGGGTTTTGAAGTAGATTTTCGCGCTTCCGCCCTGAGGCTTGCTCGTCTCCTTGGGGGCGAACGGCTGCTTCAGATCCATGACGACGTGGCCGTTAGCATCCAAGCATTGCACGCGAACGATGGCTTTGACCTTGTCGGAGCTCAGCCTCGCCGTTGCCGCGAATTCCACCACATGCAGCCCGGCCATGGCGTACTGTTGGCTGACGGCGCCTTTGCCTGGTCCCAGCCGCAAGGAAGAGCCTCCCGCGATTGGCAGCTCCTTCTCGATGCCGGCATCGCCTGACACGGTCCAGCCGGTAAGCCCGTTTTCAAAGCCGCCATTCACGATGTAGTTCAAGTTTTGAGGCGCCGGCTCCTGCGCGACTAGTCCCACCAATAAAGGGATCGCGGCCAAACAAAGGTAGGACAGCATGTACGCTACATTATCGCCCAGCGACATCCAGGCCTGGCGGAGAAACAATCTCCCCCCAATCCCAACGGCTACGGCGGCTGTTGGAAAACGGGTGCAGGCGATATCCTCGAAAAGAAACCGCCCTCTTTTCTTATCAAGGGCCCCCGTAGCCGTTGTCTCCGTGGCAACGTCCGGAACGTTCGAGCAAGAGCGCTGGGAATCCCCACGAGGCCCAACAAATCCAGAGGCTGCTGCGTTGCCACAGAGACAACGGCTACGGAGGCTCCCGACAATAGTCGAAGGTGGTTTCTCCGCGTGGTACCGAAACAACGGCGTTTTCAATCCCAGAAGCCCCCGTAGACGTTGTCTCCGTGGCAACGCAACCGCACCGCGGAGAAACCACAGATATAATCACCCCAAGGATGGAAGAGCTTCTGAAACGGGCGGGGGCGGCTCATGGGGCCGGCCGGCTGGCGGAGGCTGAGCAAATTGTCGATCGAGCGCAGGCAATCGATCCGGCTAACTCGCAGGCCAACCTCTTGAAGGGAGTGCTCGCCGGGAAGACGGGGCGAGTCGAACTCGCGTTGGAGCATCTGAATAAGGTGATCGCCACCGATCCGCGGTCACTCGAGGCACTGTTTTGGCTTTCGATGCTCCATCGACGACAGAAGCATCTGGAGATGGCGACGGATTTTGCCTTGCGCGCTGTCGCTGTGAACGGCGGAAACGCACACGGGCACAACAATCTCGGGCTCTGCTATCTAGACCAGGTGCGGCTTGAGGATGCGATCCGAGAGTTCACGGGAGCCCTCGCGATCCTTCCTGATCAAGCGCCGGTTCTCCACAATCTGGGGACGGCCCTGTACTTGATGGGAAAAGACATGGACGCCGCGAAGGCTTTCGACCGCGCCCTGATCTTATCGCCTAATTCGATCGGTTCCTATTTGAACCTGGGCCAGGTTCTGCTGAGTCAGACAAACCCTGGCGAAGCGGCAAAATGCGCGCGGCGGGCATTGAAGCTGAACCCGAATCTTGCTGAGGCCCACCTACTTCTTGCCAGCGCACTTGTAGAGGACAGCCTCACCGGCGAAGCCGAAATCCACATGAAAAAGGCGATCGAGCTGAACCCGGCCGACGCCAAGGCTCACGGACTGCTGGGCCAACGCTTTCAATCGCTCGGAAAATTCGAGGACGCCAACGCTCACCTCTACAAGTCGATTGAGCTTGAGCCGAAGCAGGGATTTGCCTATTTTGCGTACGTGCACAACAACAAGGTCTCGGATAAGGACCGTTCGCTGGTCGATAAGATGGAGCGACTCGTCGAGGTGGGTGGTTTGGACCCTCGTCAGATGATGTTTCTGTATTACGGTCTGGGCAAGTCGTTCGAGGGGCTCAAAGAGTACGAGAAGGCGATGAAGAACTTCGATCAGGCGAATCGCGTCGCCCGGAAGGTGAAGTTCGGAGACGCCAAGTTCGATCGAGTAGCTTACGCCAAAGACTTCGATTGGCTGATCGACACGTTCAACGCTGAGTTCATCGACCGTAACCGACTGGCAGGGAACCCGAGTCAGCTACCGATCGTGATCGTGGGAATGATGCGTTCGGGCACGACCCTGGCTGAACAGATCCTTTCGTCGCATCCGATGATCGGTGCGGCCGGCGAGCAGAGGTTTTGGCCCAAAGCGCGGCACAGCCTGTTAGGTCAGGGCGGACGGGATTTCAAGGCCGCTAATCTGCCCGTCTTCGGCGGGCAATACGTGGAATCCCTCAAAAAAATCGTGCCGGGCATGAGGCACATCACTGACAAGATGCCTGCGAACTACGAACTGCTGGGGCCAATCCACTTGGCACTTCCTAACGCAAAGATCATCCACCTGCGCCGAAATCCGGTCGATACCTGCATTTCGATATACATGACGCCGAACCGAGTTCCTATCGAGTTTGCATATGACCGGAGCAACATTGTGTTCGCGTACCGGCAGTATCAACGGCTGATGGATCACTGGCGGCATGTGCTTCCGCCCGACCGCTTTATCGAAGTCAACTACGAAGACGTCGTCGCCGATCGCGAAACCCAGGCCCGGCGGATGCTGGACCTTATAGGTTTGGAGTGGGACGACGCGCTTATGCACCATGAATCGAACGAACGAAACGTTATCACTCCAAGCCTGTGGCAGGTGCGTCAGCCGATCTACACGAGCTCTGTGGAGCGGTGGCGCCGGTACGAGCCGTGGCTCGGCGAATTTAGCAATCTATTAACGGAATGATCTTCGGTGGAAAACATCTTGCGGAAAATCACCACGAATTCTTGACAGAGCTTTAACATTCAGCGAAGATACTGTGAGGCGTTCGGGGAGTGCATCGTCGCGCTAACATCCGGGCCTAATTTTGGCCTCGTTCTTGCGCACTATTCGGAGAAATCATGAAGAAAGCATTTACGCTCATTGAGCTTCTCGTCGTTATCGCCATCATAGCGATCCTTGCCGCAATCCTATTCCCGGTCTTCGCCCAGGCTAAATTGGCCGCGAAGAAGGCCACATCAATTTCCAATCAGAAGCAGATGGGATTGGCTCTCATCATGTACACCAACGATTACGACGATATGTATCCTCGCGAAGATGGCTGCACGTTGAACGACTCATTCAATCCAACATTCAATGTCCAGCCGGCGGGCACGAGCCCTCTGCCGTGGTGTACAAGCACCGTCTTTGCCTTTCGCGATAACCACTACGAGTGGTACAAGTGGGTTTTGCCTTATGTGAAGAACGAGCAAATGTTCTTCCATCCGGTGATTCAGAAGGATCCAACCGACTGGGCAGCGGGAGAACTTAGCGGCGGATACGCGTTGAATTTGGCTATTACCGGCGCGCTCAACATCAATCTGGCCACCGGTGCTTTAGCGTCCTTTGGTGGCCGCACCTCCTGGCTGGGAGGTTCGACGACGTCCGTGCCGGGCCCGGCTGATGCGATGCTACTCATGGAGCAGACCTCGGAATCGGTTATAGGCGGCTACGAAGCCGGTACCACATCTAACGGCCTCAATCTAACATACTATCCGTTGGCAGTTAGGGAGCACTGGGAGGGCTACTTCTATCAGCAGGGCGGCACAGGTCCTTGTAAATCTCAGGTCGGCGTGATGGATCTGACAAACGCTCCGTTCGCCGAGTCCGTGCCACTCAGCTATTGCGATGGTCACACCAAAGCAATCGCGGCGGGTCAGTTCTTGGCTAACACCCCAACCTACCAGCAATATGGCTTGCCGAGCAATGTCAGTTGCACTATCACAGCGGCTTATTATGGCTCCTCATCGGCCCCGCCGACGTGGACTGCCGGTGCATGGCCGATGTGGGGCCTGTAAGAATGCTGAGAGTAATCGGTATTTGTTTTGTGGCGATGTGTATCTTCACGATGCAGGGCTGCAATGCAGGGGGTGGAGAAATTACCTCACAAATGCAAAAAGATAAACAGGCGGCGTTGAGGGCAGCAGACAAGGCCGAACATACGGCGCCTGCGCAAGATAGGGGTCGAAACTAAATTCGACCGAGACACAAAAAGGAGCGAGCCTATGTTGGTTCGCTCCACTATTCCAGGGTTGTGGTAGGGAGAACTATCCTCAACGCGGCAGACCGATAAGGCTGACATGATGAACACGTACATCGAACAGCACAAGAACGACGGTCCGCAGAGAGAAGACCACCCAAATTAGCATTCGGCGATCCTAAATAGCAACCATCGGTGAAAGAGGGCAGAACTAAGCAGTTCTGCCCTCTTTCTTTTGATTATCGTGGCTCTACCTCAGCGAACCGATGCTTGTATCCTGCCGGACAAAGATAGCGACTGCTAAATTGTCAGGAAAGTACCAAGCCCCCTTATTATTAAGTGACCGCGACGGTGGCTGGCTTGAGCCCCGTTCATTTTTACGTAACCGTGCAAGCTCCAAGAACCGTCACGGGCTTGAGTTTGTCCCCGACATCGGTTACAAGGGGAGGGTCATCGACAGGAACAGTCACCATCAGTGGCGCGGCGCCGACGGGAGGGTTGACAATTACTCTGTCGTCCAACAATGGATAAGCGACTGTACCGGCAATGGTTACTGTTGCGGCCGGATCTACAACGGCAAGGTTTACTGTATCGACGACTTCCCCCTCAACCTCCACCACTGCGACGATTTCGGCGTCGCTTAACTCCACATCGCAAAACGCCAACTTAACGATTAATCCGTAACCTGGCCGCACCCAGGGTCCGGGCACGGAGCCCCGACCCTGGGCTCTAGACACTCTGACCCGCTTGGGGGTCAACGGAGTGAAAATCACGCCTGTAACTAATGCGGGGATTTATTGCTCAATGTGTTATCGGATGAGCATTTCGACTTAACTTGCTGAGTCAGGAGACCTAAACTGAAGGCATGGTTTGCCAGAGTGGGCGTCCCGCTTTTTTGGCCGCAGCTTCTCGGTCGTTGCGTTGCTTGTTTACCTTGGCGGTTTTGCTGGTTGGGTTAACCGCTAAAGCTCAGTCGGTCGTACGATTGATCGTTGCGACGAGCCATGCCCCTGCGAGCGTCAGAGCGCTTAATCTAGAGTCCGTCACCATCGATCCTCCGGTCGTCTTGGGTGGTGGGTCTGCTACGGGAACCGTCACGCTCAACGAACAGGCTCCAACAGGGGGAACCACGGTGACCTTGGCGAGCGACAACGCGGCCGCGACGGTGCCGGGTTCCGTAACCGTGGCAGCAGGGTCAAGCTCTGCGACATTTACGATCACGACTTCGGCGGTTGGGGCCAGAACCTTGGCGTCGATCGATGCGACGCTCGGTAACCGAACGCGCGGAGCGCGGCTGGAGATTACGTCCCTTTCCATACAGTCCCTGACGCTTAGCCCTCCGAACGTGACCGGAGGAGGTTCCTCATCGGCAACGGTTACGCTGAACGCAAGTGCGCCGGCCGGCGGCTCCGTTATCAACCTTACCGCCGACTCCTCCGCAGCGACAGTACCGGCGACGGTTACAGTTGGGGCAGGTCAGTCGACGGCTACGTTTTCGGTGACAACGGCGGCAGTTGCCAAGCAGACTGAAGTAAGAATCAGGGCAAGTTTTGGGAATTCGACCCAGTCGTCCGTATTGCTCCTCAGCCCGGCCGTCTCCGTGTCGGTATCGTTAAGCCCGGTTACCGTAACCGGCGGCGCCGACTCAGTCGGAACCCTCACGCTGACAGGACCGGCGCCGAGAGAAGGACTGCTCATAAACCTTTCGTCGAACAATCAAGCGGCAGCAGTCGAACCTAACGTTCGCGTTAAACCGGGCGAAGCCACCGCTTCCTTTCACGTTCAAACCTTTGGCGTGACCGCCTCCACCAGCGCAACGATCACCGCTACGGTGGGAAGCGCCTCTGGAACGGCAACTTTGACGGTAACGCCTCCAGCGCTTGCATCCGTTTCCCTCGATCCGAACGGAGTAGGAGGAGGAGCGTCGACAACGGGAGTCGTTACGCTCTCGGGACCGGCCCCGGAAGGCGGCCTTCTCGTCAACTTGGCAAGCAGCGGAACTGCCGCGCAAGTTCAATCGAGCGTAAAGGTCCCCGCCAGAAGGACGAGCGCTACGTTTGCGGTTGCTACCACCCCTGTAACTTCCCAAACAACGGTGACGATTACCGCATCCGCCGGCGCCGCGTCTCAGACGGCAACGCTGACGATCAATCCGCTTGCTCTAGCATCGCTGACCGTGCATCCAAGCGAAATACCCGACGGAGGGTCTGCCAACGGGGTGGTGGAACTGAATAGCCCCGCCGGAGCCGGCGGCGTCGTCGTGACGTTGGCAAGCAACAGCAGCTCGGCAACGATCCCGACCTCGGTCACGATCGCATCCGGCCACAGCAGCGCAACCTTTGTTATTGCAACGGGCGCGGTCACAACTGCGACGACGGTAACCCTTACTGCTTCACTGGGATCGGCTTCGAAAACGGCCACGCTCGTCGTTAATCCGGTGTCGCTCGAATCGCTGAAGATCGAGCCGGACCGAGTCATCGGCGGAGGTACGACGACGGGAACGGTGAGGATCAGCGGCCCTGCGCCAATAGGCGGGCTGGTGGTTACTTTGGCAAGCAACTCGCCATCGGCTACCGTGCCCGCGACGGTCACGATTCCTGCCGGCCAGAATGCGGTTAGCTTTACGGTGTCAACGCTTGCCGCAACGGCAAAGACCATTGTTCAGGTCACGGCTACCTATGGGACGACGTCCAAGACCGTCAATCTAACGATCGAGAAGTAAGGAAAGCTTCGACTTGGCGCGTGGTAGTGTATTAGCACTTCCACGCTCCCTGGTTAATGATGATCCTTCCTCTCTTTTTCGCCATCCATTCTCTAAGCCCGGCTGTCGCCGATATCGACTTTTTTGTTGGAACCTATACGGTCGGCCAAGCCAGCAAGGGAATCTATAGGGTTGGCCTAAACCCGGAAACCGGCGCGTTGTCTGAGCCCGTTTTGGCCGCCGAGGCCGTCAATCCGAGTTACCTTGCCATCGATCGTACCGGCAGGCATTTGTACGCTGTCAACGAGTCGGGCAGGGGCCAGGTCATTGCCTATAGCGTCGAGCCCAACCTGAATTTGAGGGAACTCAACGCACAAGGTACGCATGGAGATTCACCGTGTCACCTGAGCGTCGCTCCCGGTGGGAAGACCGTGTTGGTTGCGAATTACGGAAGCGGAAACGTTACTCGCTTTCCCATCAACGTCGACGGATCGCTGGATCGGTCTGACGGCGAGTTCCAGAATCATGGCGGCGGCCCGAACCATGACCGTCAAGAAGGACCGCACATGCACATGATCTTCGGAACCCAAACTGGCAGGTTCGTCTATGCATGCGATCTTGGAACCGACGAAGTGTTGGCATTTCCGTTCTCGAGGGCAACCGGCGCCCCTTCGTTTGCGAACCCTCGGCGGAACAAGGCCAACGCCGGCGCAGGTCCTCGGCACGCGGTCATGGACGCGAAAGGGCGCTATTTGTACGTCAACAACGAAATGCAAAGCAGCGTCAGCGTGTTTGCCGTCAATGACAACGCGGGCGAGTTAAGGGAGATTCAGACCATTACGTCGCTGCCGGAAAACTATGCCGGACGAACCAACACAACGGCCGAGATTGCCATTCACCCAACGGGTAAGTGGCTTTACGTTTCCAATCGCGGACATGACAGCATCGCCGAATACGCGGTTGGCGCAGGGGGAAGGCTAAAGTTGCTGGACGTGTTTCGTCTGACGATTCACGAGCCGAGAGGGTTTGCCATCGATCCGACCGGAAGGTGGCTGGTTGCAGGCGGACAGCATAGCAATAACCTCGCCTCCATGGAAATCGACCAGAAAACCGGCTTACTTGAGGCGGAAAAAGCAGTCATACATATGCCCGCGCCAGTGTGCGTGTTGTTTGCTAAAAACTAAGAAGGTACGGAAAATGTTAGAAGAGCAGGCGTTGATCAAGCCCATTCGGCCGCTCGGAACCACCATTCGATGGTATCGCCCGAAACTGCATAAGGACGTTCTTGCGGAACTCAACCGAAAAAGCGACCTTAAGGGGCTATTGCAGACCGTTGGGTTTCTCGCACTCATCGGACTCACCGGAACCGTATTTGTTTGGACGTGCCTGCACCGTCCATGGCTTGCAGTGCCTGCGTTGCTGGTGCACGGCGCTTGCTGCGCCTTTCTCACGAACGGGTTTCACGAGTTGGTTCACGAGTCTGTTTTCAAGACCCGCTGGCTGAATCGATTCTTCTTGTATGTCTATAGCTTTCTCGGCTGGTTTAGCTACGTCGGCTTTTGGGCCAGCCATTCTGAACACCATCGGTTTACGCTGCACCCACCCGACGACCTAGAAGTCGTCCTGCCCCAGCAAGTTACTGTCAAGCAGATTTTGAAGTTCGGAATCATCGACTTTCGCGGCTTGAGAACCATCATTCCTGCGACGTTTCGGTGCGCCAGGGGGCGCCTTAACGGAACCGAGTGGGATACCTACCTATTCACAAAGAGGAAACCCGAGATGCGCCCGGAGTTGCACCGTTGGGCGGCGATCGTCCTGATCGGCCATGCGGCGATTGCGGTTGCCAGCATTGCAACGGGCTATTGGCCGATCGTTGTGGCAGTAAGCTTTGGCCGATATTTTGGCGGAGCCCTTCAGTTTTTGTGCAACGCCACCCAGCACATCGGTTTGGTGGATGAATATCCGGACTTTCGGATATGTTGTCGTACAATCACGTTGAATCCAATACTGCGGTTCCTGTATTGGCATATGAACTACCATACAGAACACCACATGTTCGCAGGCGTCCCGTGCTACAACTTGGGTCGTCTGCACAAAATAATCCAAGACGAAATGCCAGAGCCGACGCATGGACTTATTGCTACATGGAAGCAGATCGGGGCGATCTTAAGGCGTCAAAAGGCAGATCCCCAGTACCAGTTCGTCCCTATCGTGCCAAAGAGATCCGAGGCTTCATTGTTAGCGACGAGCGAACCGTGTTAAGAAAGCAATCAAACCCCCGCGACACGTCGGCGGAGGATATTGAGCAAGCGATTGACACCAATCGGCTATTTGTTTCGTTGACCGGGTCCGCCACCCGATGCGAAGATCTAGACCGGATCCTTCTACTGATCCGGGATTTGATCGTAAACGAATGCGGCTTTGACCGTGCCGGCGTTTTCTCCTATGATGCGGTGACGGAAATCATGCAGGGCGCGTGGGGCACGGATCAACAAGGACAGCCTGAAGTAATTTCGGACCAACGGTTTCAGGTCCCTTGCCCCACCGCCAAGGATTTTCATGGCGAATCTGCCTTATCGAGAAGTTTCAGCCTCGAACGGTACGACTTTCAGGATGTAGGTCCGCATGGTGGAGTCGATACCGATCATGCGTTCAACCACGCCACGGTATTTCTGAGAACCTCCAACGAACTTGTGGGTTGCATCACGATCGATAATCTGTTGACGAATCGGCCGGTCACGGAGCGCCATATCGTGGCGCTGATTCCGTTTGCGGAGCACGCAGCGTTGGTTGTTTCAAACGCAAAGATGCGTTCCGAACGCGTCTCGGCGATTCGCCAGCAGCGCCGGCTGATGGAAATCTCCCTTGCCATCACTTCGAACGACGATCCCGACATGGTCTTGAAGATGGCCAGAAACGCGATCATGGAGATCGGCCTGCTCGATCGCGTGGCGTTATGGGTCGTCAGAGACTTCACTGCCTACGGAACGTGGGGAACCGATGAAGGGGGCAACCTCAAAGATGAACACGGGATGAGTTTCCCTATCGAGCCGGGTGGAAAGTACTTTAAGTCCTTCGACCATCCGGATCATCCGTTCACGATCGACACGGTCATGCTCAAAGACCCGAACGACGGTCATCCGATCGAAGTATCTCACGCATTTTTGCCGTTGCGCGTCGACGATGAAGTCATCGGAATCATCACGATCGACATGCTGCTGACGCTGCGAAAGATTACGCCGGCCATGTTGGTTCCTGCGGTAGCAATTGCCGATCAGGCTGCCGTTGCCGTCCAGAAGTCAAGGCTGCTTGCCCACAGCGAAGCGGTAGTGAGACAGCAAAAGCTGCTCATGGAAATAGCCGTTGCGGTTGCGGGAAATGTCGATACAGACAAGCTCTTTCGCATGGTCCGTGACGCCATCTTGGAGACGGGAGTGGTCGACCGAGTTGGCGTATTTCTCGTAGAGGGAGGCGACGCTCTCGGAACATGGGGTACGGATCAGTTCGGCGAGCCGCGCGACGAGCACGAAACCAGATTCTCGCTCAAGGATTTTTCGCTGAAGTATCCCAAGTGCCTCATTGGCGATGCCCCTTATGAGTTGGACGATACGCATTCCGTGAAGTTTAGGGACGGCACGATCCACACCGATATCCCGTTTGGCGTGATTCCCCTTCGAGCAGACAATGAGCTTGTCGGAATTGTGGTGGCGGACACGCTTCTAACGCGCCGGAAGTTGACCTCAGAGAACTTGGACCTTATTCTTCCTCTCGTTAGGCAGGCCGCGGTCGTCGTACAGAAAACGCGACTGCTGAATGCCGCGAGACAAGAAATTGAAAAGAGACGGCAGGCCGAGGAATTGCTGCTTGAGCAAGCAAAAGACTTGATCGAAGCCCGAGACCAAGCTTTGGCAGGCGCGCGCGCCAAAAGCGAATTTCTCGCTAATATGAGCCACGAAATCCGCACTCCCATGAACGGCGTGATTGGGATGGCGTCCATTTTGATGGAAACGCACCTTACCGCCGAGCAAATCGAATATGCAATGGGCATGCAAAAGAGCGCCGATGCCCTGCTCGCGATCATAGACGATATTCTCAGCATTTCGCAGTTGGAAGCAGGCATGCTCAGGCTCAACCGGACAGATTTCAATCTCCGGCACTGCATTACCGACCTTACACAGGCGAGGTCTGCTCAGATGCGCGGCGGTCCGGTAATTCTGACCAGCCGCCTACCCGACCGTTTTCCCGATTGGCTGGTGGGGGACGCGGATCGAGTTCGGCAGATGGTGGGGAACCTGGTCTCTAACGCCGTGAAATTTACGCGCGAGGGCGAGATCCAGATTCTGGCGTCCTGCGTTTCGGAGACGGATAAGCAAGCGACGATCCGGCTGGAAGTCCGAGACACTGGGATCGGCATTGCCAAGAACCGTCAGGCCGAAGTCTTCGAGAGCTTTACCCAAGCGGACGGAAGTTCGACGAGGAAGCACGGCGGCACCGGGCTGGGGCTCACGATCGCCAGGCAAATCGCCCAATTGATGGGCGGGACCATCGGTATGGAGAGCGAACTGGGAAAGGGAACGACTATTTGGTTGGAAATCCCATTTGAAAAGCAGATCTCTCATCAAGCCTTAGCGGCAAACCCGGCTTCCGTCAAGCCTCCCGCGGCCGAAAAAGCCGAGACACATCTTGGCATTAAGGTGTTGCTCGCGGAGGACAATGCCGTCAACGCCTTTCTGGCGATGAAGAAGCTGGAGGGGTGGGGCTGCACGTGCATATCGGTCGAGAACGGAATCGAGGCCCTCTCTGAGTTGGAGAACGGTGAATTCGATTTGATCTTGATGGATATCTCAATGCCGGAAATGGACGGCATTCAGACGACGCAGGAGCTACGGAGACGGGAAGGTAAGACCGGCGCCCACACCCCCATCATCGCCCTCACCGCTCACGCCCTGGAGGGAGATCGAGAGCGCTGCCTGGCTTCCGGCATGGACGACTATTTGCCCAAGCCCGTTAACTTTAACGATCTGCTAAGCAAGCTGCAGCTTTGGGGCTGCCGGCAAAACTGAAGTTCGTTGAGCGTCCACGGCGATCTCTTTCACCACGAATCGAGCGGATTCGATGGCGCCGGCCATCCACGCGGTAATTCTGCTGGCGTGCTCGCCGGCGAAAAATAGGCGTCCCTGAGGTTTGCAGAGAAGCTGGTACGATGCCTCGCCTCCAGCGGCGAGTTCCCAAATAGCGAAGGCGCCTTCGCTGAATGGAACGTTTGCCCACGAGAGCGTGACCGCCGATTTGCGTTCCGCAATCGCTTGCGGATGAATTCGAGAAGTCATTTCGAGTGCGGCTGCCATCCGTTTGTCCACGGGCAGCGCTGCGAGCATCTGCCCGTTCGGGCCCATGGTGTAGTTAACAAGCACGCCGGATTTGCTGAAGAAGTCGTGCGACGGGTAGATAACTTGACCGATAGGCATATCCGTCCACGAGATCCCCCCGAAGATTCGCTCGTCCTCCTCCCAAAACCGGCGTTTGTACTCTGTAGCGACCTTGGTCGAGTTGGCATAGCGCCCATTGGCGATCGCTGCCGTGGTTGGCGCATCGAAGTTCGCCGGGATTTTCTTGAGTACCGGCAGAGGAATCGTGCAGACGCAATAGTCGGCGTCGATCGTGTGCGAGTTGTCGTGTGAGTCCGCGTACGAAGCGGTCACGCCTGATGCCGAAGTCTTGATGTTGGTTACTTTGCTTCCGAATAGGATCGGCGAGCGAATATTGCCTTCGAAGGCCCTTGCAAGCTTGTCTACGCCGCCGACGATTTCGAGCATGGTCGATTGTTGGTCGTTTGCATCGACGAAGTGGAAGTAGTTCCCCATGCCCGCGGCGAAGAGATCGGCGATGGGATAAGGCTCCTCGTACTGGCTTTGCATAGGTCCCGCGCCGGCAAACGACTTGTAGCTTCGCCTTTGCCGACCCCTGTACTTGCCGTCCCGATCCAGAAACCCGTAGCGGGACAGGAAAGTCATCACTTGGGTTTTGTCGTCTTCCGACAGCGTGATATCGGCCTGATCTGCTTTCACGGTCCGGCTCACGATCTCCGCCATGTAGCCGGTCGTGTCCGCGATGGCGTCTTGCAATCGGATTTTTTTCCCTTTCAGCCGGCCGGTGGTCGATTGAAACACGTACGCGCCCTCATTGACGTTGATCCATGGCGCGAGCGCGACCTTGAATTTATGACAATAGTCCACGGTGATGTGCCAGTGGGGAACTCGCGTCGGTCCGGGGTTGAAGAAGGCGCCTCGCTCAAAATCGCATACCTGCTTGAGACCGGTTTCCTCGACGGTGTCGCCACGCCGAACCGTATGGCAGCGCCCACCGGTTCTATGCCTTGCCTCGAGGATCAAGCACTTGTAGCCGAGGCGCTCCAACTCGTAGGCGGCGCACATACCTGCGATTCCGGCGCCCAATATAAGCACCGTCGCCTTCTTTTCGGCTTGGCCCCTCAGCGATTCCAAGTCGGTCGGCTCGGGCTTGACGACCATGCCCATGTCTTCCATCAGGCTGTAGGCGAAGTTAACACCATAGGCCTTTGCGGCGAAAAGAAGCAGGTCCCTACGTGTCATCCGAGCAGTTTAGCAATTGAATAAAGTTTAAGCAACTGTCATCGGAGCGCCAAGGGTGCGTCCTATTAAAAGCCAAGGTCATGGACCTTGTCCTTACCCATCTATCCGTGGTCTGCGCAGTTTGAAGTACACCTGTCGTCGATCGGACACGTTCCCTCTCCCTTTTTGAGGGAGAGGGCCAGGGTGAGGGAGCTCTCGAACCTCGCGGCATGTTAATGCCGAATCTCCCGACGTATCCAAAATAGGAGATGAATTCGAGAGCATGTACTTTCACGGCTCTCCCCCTCCCTGACCCTCTCCCTCGCGGAGGGAGAGGGAACGTGTTTGATAGACCGCTGGTGCACCCCAAATTGCGCTGACCTTGACAATGTGGGTAAGGACAAGGCCCTTGGCCTAGGCGGTTATGAATGGCACCTTTGACGCCCACCGCTATCCGATGTGGGCCAAGATCGAATGGGCTTCCTCGAGCGTATTGGCGAATAGGAACAGCGACAACGCGAAGTAGCAGTAGGTTGCGCATACTCCGGCCCAATAGATTCCTTTGCTGGCCCGATACTTCAAGTTTTGCTCCTTCGTCAGCTTGCGGCGCATCCACAGATTTGCGTAGTGTACAAACGCGACGCCGATCCCTTGGCTCAGCCCAAATAGGAGGTAGTGCGAAGAAAGCCCATGCCACAAACCGATGAGGATGAAGGAGATCATCACGCCTAACGCGATGACATGCGGCGTGTTTGCCGGAGTCGTTCTTCTTGAAAGGAGCTTCACGATCGGCGTGAACACCATGATTCGCATCCAAAGCGACAGCGATATGTGCCACTTGGTCCAGAATTCTTGCAGATTTCTCGAAAGAAACGGTCGATCAAAGTTCTCCAGGACCGAGATTCCCATCAAGCCGGAAACGCCAATCGCGATGTCGCAGAGCCCCGAGAAGTTGCAGTAAAGATAGACCGGGTAGAGGAGTATGGCTAACACAAGATCGATCGCCGGATGGTAGTGACCATCGCCCAGGAATGCCAACCCGTAGCCGAACTCGCCGAATACCGCCGACAGGTACGTGAACTTTACGATGCCGACGAGGATACGCATGAGCGCCCGGGCGGGGTCGGAGGGAGCACTCCGGGAGGATGTCGACGTATGAAATGAGCTGTAGTGTTGAATCGGCCCGACGAATATCAAAGGTGGGAAAAAGGCGAAGGAAAGGTATTGCGAAAGGGTCGGCATGGGCACGACCCCGTTTTGAACTTCACTGACCAAGTAGCAGAGTTTGAAGGACACGTAAGATACGCCGAGGGCGACCATGACCAGCCCGTCACGGTCGATGTGACCAAACCGCGGCAGCACCAGCCGGAAGAGGAGGAGCGAACTCAAAGGCATCAAGTACGCCAGCCGGTGGTTCGTTTCGGGCGCCAATTCAACTCTTCGAAGCGCGCGATAACTCAGGATGGCAATGGCCAAATAGCCCGCGAAGAGGAGATTGCTCGTGACCAGCGTCTCTGCAAATCGGCTCGGACGCAGGATGTGTTGAAACTGACGGAACGTCGTCAGAATTCCGCATAAGTAGCTTGCGGCGATTCCGGCAAGGGCCAGCGCCGGATACAGGTATCTCTGGGGAAGCCTAAGGATGAGGCTTGCAAGAATAGGGAAGATGACAAATGCGACAAACATCGGGCTGAATTCCCCGATCTTCTCCGCCATCTAGAAGCCACCATATACCGCGCCGATATTGAGGCCGTCTCGTGGGATAAGCAGCACCATCAGGACGACGGCCAGACAAACCAGCACGACAAAGACGGTGACGACCTTATTCATGATCTTGTGCCGCCTTCTCGTATTCGCGGCAGATAGCCGGAAATGCCACGTCGTCGAAGAGTTGAGCCCCATTCGCGTTGAGGTGCACGTCGTCTCGAAAGAAGTTTCTAAACCGCGCTTTCGACATATTGCCAAACAGATCCGCGGCAGAGACGGCAAGCAGCTTTTGGCCGCTATCGAAGGTTGAGGTTAACGAGAGGTTGATAGGAATATCCGGCGTCCCGTAGTCGCCGAACTCTGGAAATGAAGCGAAGATTATCGCGATCCCCCGCGATTTGGCCAGGGAGCAGATCTTCGTGTAGAACAAGGCGTTGTAGTAATCGTTCGTGGGATTCGGCTCGACAACTTTGATTCTGCGCGAGGAAATCGGAATGATGCACGACCTGGCTAGCCCGGCTGGGGCCGTTGCATGGTCGGGATTGAAAGGGCCATCCATGCCCCTTTTTTCGCTCCTATCGACATCATCGTATGGCCCGACAAAAGATCCGTTCGGGCGCAAGTCGTTTAGCAACTGGCGGGGGGCGGAAACCGTCTGCTCAGAGTAGATTCTCAGCCGATCCGCCGGCGTCAACTCAGCCAGATCCCCTTGAAGTTCACCGAATCTCAGCAGGGTGTTGAGATCAACTGAGGGGCCGTAGGATGCGTAGGTTCTCCAAGGCAGTTCTGCGACAATGAGCTTCGTATCGTGGGTGCTCAAGTAATCCTTGAGCATCAGGAAAAGCTTATCCGGCCCCGATCTTTGAAGGATCAGATATTCAACAACAGCTTTCCTTCGAAGCTCTGATCCAAGGTATTTGTCCAGTGCTCCGGGGGGAAAGGCGCAGATCGCAGGTGAGGAGCCAAGGATGACGACATCCGACTGTAATGGACCCGCGAAGATCGTTTGCTCGATCGCTGAGTTAGCCCCGAAAGTAGGCGATATTGCCTTATAAAGCTCCTTGCGGGACGTCAATCCAAGGCGACCGAGCAGTGCCGGCAAGGAGATAAGCAGAATCAGGAACAGCGCGAAGGCGGCCGCACTTCGGTTGCTGTGAAATGCCGGAGCCATCACAGGCTAAGTCTATCCGTTTTGTGGACGGATAGACCTAGCCTCCGGGAGGGCCGCCGGAAGGGCCACCAGGAGGGCCGTGGCGGCCGATCTTTCCGGACTTTCCAAGCAGGAGCATCTTGGCGCCTT
>Ga0206967_1105_pt1 | contig 18419 bp, 17 predicted proteins | sample Alteio_BWOrgHeat_24_FD_153259 | JGI IMG/M metagenome (GOLD analysis project Ga0206967, IMG submission 153259) | Enriched cells from forest soil in Barre Woods Harvard Forest LTER site, Petersham, Massachusetts, United States -... | ecosystem: Environmental > Terrestrial > Soil > Temperate forest >...
GCCCCGGCAAAACCTTCCGCTGGTCAGGGATGCCATGGTCCTGCAGCTCAATAAAGAAGTTTTCCCGGCCAAAGATGTCCACCAGCTTGCCGCAGGCCTTGCGGGCCTCGTCCTCGCGGTCTTGGAGGAGCAATTGCGGCACCCAGGAGGCCAGGCAGCCGCTGAAGCCGATCAACCCCTTCGCATGGCGTTCCAGCATCTCCAGGTCCGTGCGGGGCCGGTAGTACATGCCGTTGACGTGGGCGTCGCTGACCAGCTTCGTCAGGTTCTGGTACCCGGCGAAGTCGCGGGCAATCAACCCCATATGGTAGATGTGGTGCTTGGCCCGCTCGGGTTTTTCGAGGCGGCCGTGGTCGGTGACGAGGTACGTCTCACAGCCGACAATGGGCTTCAGGCCGGCCTTTTTGGCTTCGAGGACGAAGTCCACCACGCCGAAGAGGCAGCCGTGGTCAGTGATGGCGATGGCCGGCTGGCCCAGCTCCTTGGCGCGCGCGACGAGCACGTCTATCCGGCTGCAGCCATCGAGGAGGCTGAAGTCCGTATGCACGTGCAGATGCACGAAAGTATTGTCGCTCGCCATGCCTTTAACTTGTCCCGGCGGCGCGTTGGCGCAAGATAATCCGCGCAATTCGTCCCGCGCTTCAACCTTGACCCGGCGGGCGATTTATTTTGCAATAATCGTTCCGCAAATTGCGGCAGCTAATGCAAAAGATCATCGAGGGCGCAGGCATATTCATCTACCCGTTGGGGTTGTTCTCTTTCCTGGCGATGTACGTCATCATCGAGCGCCTGCTGGCGCTGCGCCCTTCGCAGGTGCTCCCCAAGGCCCTGGAGCAGGAGTTGGTCACCGGCGACATCGCCAATTACCAGGGGGATTTCAACTCCCTGGCCGGACGCATCGTCTGGGACTTTATTGACTGGGCCCGGCGGCAGGACATCCCAGTCGGGCCAGGCCGCGGCTCCGGCGCCGGCTGCATTGTGGCTTATTTGCTGCGCATTACCGATATTGATCCGCTGATGTTTGGACTGCTCTTCGAACGTTTCCTGAACCCGGAACGCGTCTCGCCGCCGGACTTTGATATCGACTTCTGCATGCGCCGCCGCGGCGAAGTCATCGAATACGTCCGCCAAAAATACGGGCAGGACTGCGTGGCGAACATCATCACTTTCGGCACTTTTGGCGCAAAGATGATCGTGCGCGACCTGGCGCGCGTGAACAGTGTGGAATACGCCGAGGCCGACCGCATTGCCAAGATGGTGCCGGACGACCTGAATATCACCCTCGAAGAAGCCGTCGCCAAATCCACCGAGCTGGCCCAGGAAATTGCGCGGAACCCGGTTGCGCGCCGTATTATCGAGCACGGCAAGGTCATTGAAGGCATGGCGCGTAATTCGGGGACGCATGCCGCGGGCATCATCATCGCAGACCGGCCGTTGACAGAACTCATCCCCGTCACACTGCAGGAAGGCGCATTGACTACGCAGTACCCGAAAGACCCCGTTGAAAAACTCGGCCTGCTGAAGATGGACTTTCTCGGGCTAAAGACGCTAACGGTCATCGCGGACGCGCAGGATAACGTCCGCCGCACCAGGAAACTGCCCAAATTTGACACCGAACAACTACCCTTTGACGATGCCAAAACATTTCAATTGCTCAATGAAGCGCGGACGATTGGCGTGTTTCAACTGGAATCGGGCGGGATGCAGAACCTCTGCCGCCAGTTTTCCATCTCCAATATCCACGAAATCATCGCGTTGATTGCCCTCTACCGGCCCGGCCCGATGGAGTTCATCCCCGATTACATCAAGGGCAAAAAGGATCCGGCCTCGATTAAATATCCCCACCCTCTCCTCGAGGAAGTTTGCCGTGAGACCTATGGCATTCTCGTTTACCAGGAACAGGTGATGGAGGCGGCGCGGCGCATCGCGGGGTACTCGCTCGGCGGCGCGGACATTCTCCGGCGCGCCATGGGCAAGAAGGACACGGCAGAGATGGCGCGGCAAAAGGCGGTGTTTGTCGCCGGTGCGGGCAAAACCAACCAGATCGGCCAAAAGCAGGCCGAGGAAATTTTTGCGATTCTGGAAAAGTTTGCGCAGTACGGCTTCAATAAATCGCACTCGGCGGCCTACGCTATTCTCAGCTACCGCACGGCGTACCTGAAAGCCAATTATCCGGTGGAGTTCATGGCCGCCGTGCTCTCGAATGAACTGGGCGATGCCGACAAAGTCGCCCACTTTGTGGCTGAAGCGGCCAACCTCAGTATCGCAGTGCTGGGGCCGGACGTCAACCAGTCGCGCGAGAACTTTACTCCCCTGCCCGACTTGTCTACTACGGCGGTACCGACGGCACCGGGCTCCATTCGCTTTGGTTTGGGCGCCATCAAGGGCGTAGGCGATATCGCGGCCAAACGAATATTGGAGGAACGCGATGCGAGTGGGCCTTATGCCGATTTTGCGGACTTCATCCGCCGTGTGGATGGCCGGGCGGTGAACAAGCGCGTGCTCGAATGTCTTATTCGCACGGGAGCGTTCGACTTCACCAAGGCTGATAGACAGCATTTGCTCGATTCGCTCGATTCCTTCATGGCCGATGCCGTGTCGCACCAAAAAGACCGCGCTGCCGGCCAAAGTTCACTGTTCGACGTGCTGGGCCATTCCAACGGCGCCGCGGCCAGCAATGGCAACCATGCCGTGGCGATTAACACACGCGGGCCGATCATGACCCTGGCGGAGCGGCTCAAGCATGAACGCGAATTGCTGGGCTTTTATACTTCTGGCCATCCATTAAACGCCTTAGGCGGTTTGGACGATTTTCTGGACACCCTGAATGAGACCACACTGCCCACCATCAAGGATCGCACACCGTTCAGGGTTTGCGGCGTGATCACCGCTGTCGTCAAACGCATCTCAAAACGCGACAACCGGCCCTGGGCGACGTTTATCCTGACCACCCGGCGGGCTAACTTCACCGTCAATATCTTCTCCGAAGCTTACGAGAAACACCAAAGTCTCCTCGTGGATGGAACGGTGGCGTTGGTCCATGGCGAAGTGCGCCATGACGAATTTAGAAATGAAAACCGCCTGACGGCGAATGAACTGCTCGCGGCGGAAGACCGGGTGCCGAGTTTGTTAAAGAGTGTGCAATGGGTGCTGCGTCCGGAACCCCGCGCCGAGGAATTTTTACGCCTGCTTACCGCGCAAATCCGCAACCATGCCGGCGGCACGACGCCCATCGTCTCGTTCCAGCAGGACGATGGCCGCGTGCTGGAGTTCGATTTGCCATCCTCCTCCAAAGTCCGACTTGATTTGGCCGCCTACCGCACTTTGCGCACTCACAGCGCAGTCTGCGGAATCATCGCGGATGTTGCACCGGCGCCGACACCGGAACCAAGGTGGCCGCGTCGAAACAGCAACTAGCCCTTCCCTACCTCGACATCAAACGGCACATACCGTTCGCGGTCGCCAATTTTGACCTGACCCCAGACACGGTAGTTGCCCGGCTGCGTGAAATTGATGACGAAGGCCAGCGAAGGCTGCGTGGGGTTCTTCTCTTGATTCGTCAGCGTCGGGTGAAGATGGGCCACGCCGTTGCGCGCGGGGTCGAAGGCGACCAAATGGGCCAGGGTACCCATGATGTCCTGCAATTGCACCGCGCCGCCATCCGCGCGCTGCACCGTCAGGGTTAGGGTCACTTCTGTGCCGGCCGTTACGGGACTTTCCGAAGACTTCAGGGTGTAAACGTAGCCATCATCCTTGAACGGCGCCAGACCGCGATGAACCGCCGGGGCCACCTCGCCGAGAACGGAAATCTTTGCCTCCCCAATCATTTCGCGCATCGAGGACGTCGGGATGAATTGTGCATAGACGCGGTAATTTCCGGCGCGCTTGGGCGTAAAGGAAAAAGTCCAGTCACCGGTTTCCCCAACCGGCACGGGGTGAATGTGCTGGTAGTCTTCCAGCTGCTCATCCACGACCAAGAGGTGTAATGGGCGGGTTTGGGAGATCGCCAGTTGCGAGGCCCGCAATTTCTTTTCGTCATCCAGTGGATGCTCGAGTTCGAGTGAGAGCGTGTAGTGCGTTTCCACGCCCACCGCCGGGGTGTGGTCGCTGGTCAAGTTTACCGTCACCGGAAAGGGCAGCTGATCCAAATCCACAAAATACGCCGCGCCCGAACCGCAGAACTGCAAGCCATCGGCGGTGACCACCGTTTGCTCGTAGTGCAGGAAATTACAATTGGAGGCCGGAATCTGCCGCATCGCGGCATAGGCCCCGGCAAACCCGGCGGTCAAAAGAGCAATCTGGATTCCTACGCGCATAAAAATAATTCAGAATCGAGCAAGTTTAGTTGCCGCTCGGCTTGTCCGCCGGGGCCGGCGGGGTCAGGCGCTCGAGAAATTCGTTGACCGTCCACAACTCGCCCTGCTTGCGATAGGTGATGCGGCCTTCGGGACTGACAATCAGCGTCGCCATCGAATGCACAAGGGTGTTGTTTTCCTGCCGGACCAAGATGCCAAATTGCTGCAGCGCCTCGTTGACGGCGTCCGCCGGCCCGGTCAAAAGTTGAAAATTGGCCAAATCGAGGTTGTTGGCATCCGCATATTGCCGCAAGGCGCCGGGAGTGTCGTGTTCCGGATCAAAGGAAATGGTGACAAAGGTGACGTTGGGAATCTTTGCCTTCTTGACCTCTTTTTGCAACTGGACCATGCGTTGGGTGTTGGCCGGGCACATGGTGGGATTGGTACAGCGGGTAAAAATAAAATTAATAACCAAATGCTGGCCGCGAAACGTGGCGGGGGTTACCAATTCCCCCTTTTGATTGTAGAGCGCGAAAGCGGGAAGTGAGTCGCCCACGTCACGAAGAGACTTGCGCCCCAGCTCGACGTAATCACGGTGCAACTGCTTCGTGGCTTCCGTGATGGCAGTGACCAAAACCGGGTCGGCCGGCCAGATATTATCCAAGCGCCAGGTGTTGCCGCTTTTGGCCAATTCTCCTTGAACTTTGTGCCCGGCATAGCCCACCAAGGCATCGCCGGCGGTGACATGGAGAACCTGGGTGCCGTCCTTGTCCGGTACGGGCAAACCATCGCCTTTGACCGTTAGCGTCAACGTGGCCGGATCGGCCGATACGACTTTAACCGTGATGTCCGTGGCCAATGACAGCGACTGCAGCAGCAGGAACAGAACCGCACCCGTGGGGAATATTTTCCGCATTTTTTCAAATTACCGACCCGCACCCCTAGTGGCAAGTTCCCCCTAACCATTAAAACCGCCCGGTTTGGTCGACATAAGCCAGTATTATGGCATTAAAATTCCGCTTAAATCCCGCAAAGCGTTTTCCTTAAAACTCTTTTTGACAAAGCTGCTAATTATAACTAATCTTTAAGCTTATTCGGTGCACCGTGCACCGTGCATCGGTAAGTACCCCAGTTTGTTTCACTGCCCGGCGCCAGGGCTCTTTCGGCAAGCATTAATGTCAGTAGCCTGCCGAACATGTCTTGGAAAGACGCAAAATTAGAAGCCACCCATTGGATCCAAAACCTGAACCTGCCGCAGGATCTGCAGGGGCAGGAGCTGGATTTGGAGGCCTTGACCAAGGATTTGCCCCAGAAAGGCCAATTCCGTGAAATGGTTGTACGCGCAGTGGCCCGGCTGCTAAAAGCTCGCGGCGCAAAAATTAAGTGATCGGATATTGGGGCATCTACATTGCGATGCAGTATTTCTGCATGGATGCAACGTTAGCGACAAACGTCGTTAAGTATAAGCCTTATTATGTTTATCGTTATGATGGGCAATAGGTTGAATTGATGCTCGGAGGACCCACAACAACGGTTCCTTTTGCCAATGCTGTTGCAGGCTGTCGCCTGTAGATTGCGCCATCGCAGCGCATGTTTAAGATAAACTAATTATAAGTTTTATTAAGGAACGTGCGCCGGGGTCGGCGGCGGAGATACTTCCAAAAAACGATCCGGGTAGATGGCCCGTGCCAGCTCCCAAATCCCCCGCCCGACTGCCGGACCTGGTCGGTAGAAGGCATCGCTATCGGCCAATACCACCAAGCGGGCTTTGCCCAAGGGCGGAGATTTGGTCGGTGCATTGCTGCCAGGTTCCTGAATTTCAATCACAACCTCCGGAGCCAGTTGCAGCGCGCTTTCTGGTGAAACTGCCACCCAGGCCTTGAGACCGCGCGGAAGGACATTGCGCCCACCCGCAGATGTTAAAATATCGTCCACATATGCTCCGGGCGCCGGACTCACTTCGCCCATTTGCACCAAGACGCGCGACCGCTTTTCGAGGGGAAGGTCTTTGAGACGGGACGCGACCAAAGCTTTGATGTCGTCAATGCCTTGGGCGATGGTCTCGCCAGCGGGGTCATGCCCGGTGGCACGGCCAATCATCCGAATGTCATCCAGCACCCCCTGCAACCCCTCAGGGTGCAAAACCAACACCGGCAGGCCCAGCGAGATCATCTTTTCCTGCAAAGTTTTGTCGGCGATTTGTGGAACGACAACCAAATCAGGTTTGAGGGACAAAATACGCTCATAATCGGGATCCAATACACCGCCGATGCGCGCGATGTGCTTTTCATCCTCCGTCGTGATGTTGCAGTAACGGGTGACACCGACAAGCTGCGCTTTGGCCTGATCGGCGACCAGTATATCCGTCGCCGCCGGGGAAACGCTGACAATGCGCTGCGGCGCAGTCGCAAGTTTTACCATGCGCCCGGCGCCATCGGTAAGCGTACGAGGAAAGCCAGGGGCATCGGCCGCATGGACGGCCAGCGACAAAAACAACCCCAGCAATATCCAGCTAAAAAAATTTCCCCAGGCTTTCATGATTAACTCGGTAATACAACGACATCATCGGCATCGGCATAGGCGTAAAAAGGCTGGCCCCGCCGCCCCTGCCAAGCGCGCGGATTAAGTTCGCTGATGCGCAACCGAGTCGGCGGAGACACCGCCGCTCCATCGCGTCCCAGCGCTTCAAATTCATAATGCGCGATTTCGCCAAAATACGTCACATCGCCCACCCGGCCGGTAATCGTGTTTTCCTCCGCCGGTTCCCCCAAAAGCCGCAGGCATTCAGGCCGGATGGATAAAGTAACCTTCGCGCCTTCCACCAGTGTGGTGGCCGAGTCTGGCAAAACGCCTTCAAAATCTCCCGCCGCCGTGCGCACCCACGCCGTCCCCACATCGGCCCGGATAACTTCGCCTTCGAGAAAATTGGTTTCTCCGATAAAATCCGCCACGAGGCGGTCGCAGGGCCGGCGGTAGACTTCGCGCGGCGTCCCAATCTGACGCACTTTGCCACCGGCTATCACCGCGACCCGGTCGCCCAATGAAAGCGCTTCCTTCTGGTCGTGGGTGACATAAATAGCCGTCAGTTTCGACTCCTTGCAAATGCGGCGGATTTCGCTGCGTAATTCCTGGCGGAGTTTGGCATCGAGGTTGGATAATGGCTCGTCCAGCAACAGGCAGCGGGGCCGGGTCACCAAGGCGCGCGCCAAGGCCACCCGTTGTTGCTGACCGCCGGAAAGCTGGTGGATGCGCGCCGTTTCCTGCGCCGTGAGCTGCACCGCGGCCAGGGCTTCCCGCACGCGTTGCTCAATTTCATCGCGGTTCACCTTTTGCTGCTTAAGGCCGAAGCCGACATTGTCCGCGACGTTGAGGTGCGGCCAAAGCGCGTAGTTTTGGAAAACCATGCCGGTCTGGCGCAGGTGCGGCTCAACGCGGGTGACATCTTCATCCCCGAACCAGATGCGCCCTTCATCAGGCATCAGCAACCCCGCCAGGCAACGCAGGAGCGTGGTTTTGCCGGCGCCGCTGGGCCCGAGCAGGAAAAACAGCTCGCCCGGCTCCACGGCCAAGGTAACCCCATCCAACGCGGCGAGGTCGCCAAACCGCTTCACGAGGTTTTCCAGCCGTACGGGAATCATCGCCCATAGGTGACGCAGGCCGGAGCAGAGAGTCAAAACCATTCGTGTCTGCGGCGGAGCAATTGTTACGATTATGACGAAGCATTTGTGCGTTAGTTTCTTGACTCCCCGCCGGTGAAAGATTGTTACCGTCAGAGCATGCCACGTTGGCTCAAGCTCACCGCCAGTGCCCTATTCGGGGGATTGCTCCTAGGCACTCCCGCCCGGAGTTTGCACGCATACACCCTGCCCGCCGTCATCCTGATGGCGGATGCCCATGCCAAAAAAACTGAGCAAGCCCGGCTGGAAAAAGCCATCGCCGCCGACCCGAAAAATTGCACGCTGCGCTTTGAACTGGGCGCCGTCTTGTGCGACCTGGCCGCGGATGGCGAAGAAGCCGCAGCAGACTCGGCCTTGAAGGTTTTTGAGAACTTGCGCAAAGAATTACCCAAAGACCCGGAAGTCATGGCCTTTTATGGCAATGCCTGCACCATCGAGGCCAAATACTCCTTTGTCCTGACCAAATTGAGCTGGGTGCACGATGGATTCCACTACCTGGACGACGCCGTCAAATCCGCGCCGGACGACGTGAACGTGCACATCATCCGGGCCATGAATTCCGCCCAAGTGCCCGGGTACCTGGGCCGGGAAGATACTGCCCGTGAGGACTTTGCGTGGATTATGCAGCGCAAGGAAGCCCGCCCGCAGGACTTTTCGCCTGACTTGCTGCGGACAATCTATTACTTTGCGGGAAAGTTCGCCTTGGAGCACGATCAGCCGGAGGCCGTGAGCCTGTTTATGCAGGCCGCCGCCATTCCGGCTGGCAAGGATGATGCTTTTAGCCTAAAGATTCAAAATTATCTCAAAACGGCCCGCGCCAAATTTCCCGCAGCCGGCGACAAAACTTCATGAAAAAAGATTTAGCCCAAATCGTCGTCACCGAAGACGAAATCCGCCACCGCATCCAAGAACTCGGCGGCCAACTCACCGAACTTTACACGAAAAAAGGTGTGGAGGAAGTGTGCGCCATTTGCATCACCAACGGCTCCATCATGTTCGCGGCGGACCTGCTCCGGCACGTCAACCTCCACGTGCGGCTGGATTGCGTGCGCGTGTCCTCCTACAAGGACGAGGACAAACCCGTCACCGAGCCGGAAATTATTGATCAAATCCGCATCGACCTGACCGGCCAGCATGTGCTGCTGGTGGATGACATTCTCGACACCGGCCGCACGCTTGACAAGGTCACCCGCATCCTCAAGGCCCAGAAACCGGCCTCACTGTTCACCTGTGTGCTGCTCAATAAAAAACGCCGCAAGGATGTACGCGTCACGCCGGACTTTGTCGGCTTCACTGTGCCGGACCATTTTGTTGTCGGCTACGGGTTGGACTTTGCCGAGCGCTACCGCAACCTGCCCTGCATTGGTGTGCTCCGGCCCGAGTTGCAGAACCCACCGAATTGGTGCGCGGCCCGCAAGGAAGACCAGCCGGCGTCAAGGCGGTAGGAATGGGTTTGTTCAGCGCTGGGAATGATATTATGTGCTAGACGCCGAACGGAAAACCATTTCCATTCACCGCAGTCATGCCAGCTTGCTGTGTCCAATATTTACCGCGCTTTCGGGCGTGCACAGCATTCTGGACTTTTCCGCTGACTTTGGTTTTGGCCGGGTGCAGTTCACTTCCGCAAGCACAACTGACCGGCGGCGTTTATGATGGCCACGCTTATGGTTTGGGCTACACCGAGTTCGAACTTTCACAATTGGGCAATGCGACCACCGCCCCGGCTGCTTTTCGGTACAATTGGGATCTACCCTTGACGGTCTGGATTCCCCCCGCCCCACCCCCGCCCATTCAGGAAGCCTCCGCCGTGCTCGCCCGCATCGCCACCGTGTGGCAGTTTCAGGATGAAATGTACATGGCAGATCCACGTCAGAAATTTGCAGTCAAGGCCGAGGCGGACTATTTTGTCTTTGATGATGATTCTGCGTTCCATCGGGCAGTTTCCAAGATTTTGCACGACGCAGCGCAAAAGTTTGTCGCGGACTACCACGACAATTGGGCGGATACACTCAAGGGGCCGGATGCGGAGGATACTCTCCTTCCGCAAAAACCCGCCACCGAGCCAGACGAAACCTTTGAAAGTCGCCAGTCAGCGGATCTCGTCTGCGACACGGCCAACATCATCAGCGTGCAAGTTTTTCCCCGTAGTTGGCCGGGCAACCCTGAGTCCGCCATTCTTTACAATTTCTATAACGACGGCGGCCAGGCCCGGTCGTTTACCGAAGCCGAGTTATTCCTCCCCCACTCCGGCTGGGAGCAAAAACTCTCCGACCTGTGCATGGCCCAATTACGCAAGGACGAAGCCACCTACGTGGCCGACGGAACGGTCACCCGCTTCACTCCCGAGCAACTGCTCCGGTTTACCGTTAAACCAACTGCGCTGAAAATTTACTTTTATTCGATGGAAGTCGAGCTGGGTGGCGGAGACTCGACGGTGGACATACCGTGGGCCGATCTACGCAACTACCTCGACCCCGCCGGCCCCGCGCGGTTTTTGACCGATTTAGCTCCTCCCATCGCCGCGAAATAGGTTTTTAAACACAGGGCTATGACCTTCCCCACCGGACTAAGGGTTATAGAATCAGCTTACCACCCGGTTGCCCATGGCCTCATTGTACTTGTTGACGAGCCCTGTACGGTAAAGCCGGGTGCCCACAGCGCTAATTAGCAATCCGGCCCAAACGAGGGTTGAACCCGGCCCAAAGCCAACACCCATGCTTTGGAGGACAATCATGCTAATGCTGGAGCCAAATAGCACCAGGTAAACTACTTGCAATAGTTTGATGCGCGATTTCAACGCTGCGGAATTGATTTCGTTATTCATAGATTGACCATTTTGGAGGATTAAACACCCCTCAATACCCGACCGGGTAAAAACCGGACAACTTTTTGATTTTAAATATTATTGAACCCTGGGCCGCCGGGCGCAACGCTCAGGCAGCTCATCCTGCAGTTTGATGATTACCAGCATCCATAGCCTGATCTATTCCGATGACGCGCCGGCCACCCGCGCCTTCCTTCGCGACGTCCTCGGCTGGCCCTGCGTTGAGGACGTAATGGGTGGCGGAGATGGCTGGCTGATTTTTAAGTCCGGCCCGAGCGAGTTGGGCGTGCATCCGACCCGCAGTGTCCACGGGGGCAAGACTTACGAATCGCCACGGCACCATCTGATCTCTCTGATGTGCGACGACATCTCCTCCACGGTCGCTGAACTGAAAGGCATGGGCGCGGTCTTCCGTGGCGAAGTCCAGGATCATGGTTACGGACTTGTCGTCATGCTGGCCGTGCCTGGGGCGGACGACATCATGCTGTACCAGCCGAAGCATCCTGTGGCGTTTAACCTGTGACCGAAGGAAAGGACCATTTTAGGTTTTAAAGACCCCCCTTCTCCCAAACAAGAAATCTCCCAAAAAAAGCCATAATTCAGGCGGGTAACACCCCATGGCAAGTTCGGCCGCGGTGGAGTATGGTTGGGCTATGAAAATCCTCGGCCTGATTTCGACAGTCCTCAATCATGGATCCACGACTTTATTCTTGATCGCATCCCTCGGCCTCGTCGGCACCACCCTCTGGTATAGCCGCCCTTTTCTAAAAATAGTTTTTCAAGACAGCCGGCGTGTATCAACCGGCAAGCGGAACGCCAAATTTATAAACCTCGGAAGCCCCGCCAATTTCCGTACATCACACCGTTCGTTCGATGCCCGGTCATACCACACTGCATCGGATTCGATTAGTTCAATCCGGCGGTAACCGATTGAGTCAGTTTCCGGGTTGCCTTTGCATATAGTCCAAAAGCGGCAAATCCGGCGGCGGAGTGCCCTGCGGAATTTGGTGATTGAAAATATTTTCGGTCAAGAGCGCCTTGGTCGGCATGGATCCGGGGCCAAACCGCCCGGCGCCATCCTTCCAGATTTTGAGCGCCGTAGCTTTATCGCCCGTTTTCCAATACGCCATGCCGGCGGCCAAATTGGAGGAAGCATCGGGTAATTCCAGACCGGGCAGGAGTTTTAATTGCGCCTGCCAGCCCCGCAGCGTGTCATAAGTTTTGGCGTCGGTCGTGGTGAGATTAAAGTAGCTGACCAAGGCGATGCGCCGCGCATCGGGCCGGGTGGGATCGAGCAACAGAGCCTGTTGCGCATATTTCTCTGCCAATTCATCATTGCCCGTTTGCGCAGCGGCATTGGCCGAGAGCAATTCGTCCTGGATAAAGGTGGATGTGTCGTGCGCAGCGAAGAGATTGGAAAACGTCAGCATCACCGGAAGCAACATCGCACCGAGGCATAAACCTTTTTTTTTCTTTTCCATCGGCAAGTTTGCCGCCCAGCCTGCGGCCGGAACGCAGAGCAACGCCATCAACGGCAGGCGGAAGCGTCCACTGGCGTAATAGAGCAAAACCCCGGCGGCATAGGTGCAGAAAACGAGCAGCAGGCCCAAAAGTTTTGGCCGAATCGTTTCCTCTGAATGCACTCGTCGCCACGCGAGCGGCACTGCCCCCACGGCCATCACGAACAGGATACCCCACCCCAAGTAATTCCATTTCAACCAAGGCGACTCTGCCTGATGCCAGGCATAGGTCTGGTTGTTGTATTGATCGAAATCGTTGAGGAGGTAATAGGTTTTCTTCGCCATTAGCTTGAGCCAAGCCATCGGATTGGTGGTAATATTGGCCCAGGCTTGCGCGCGCCAATAGGCGTTCATTTCCGCCATGGAATGAGGCGGAGGCGTCTGCGTCGCTTGGGCATAAAGGGCTTCCGCCTCCTTCCGCGCTGGGTTTTCTCCGGGGGTTATTTCAGCGAATAAAACTTTTTGGGTGTAGTAGCGGCCATTCGCGCCAGGCAAATTAGCGGCGTAAAAATTATAGGCGCCTTGCGTCGGCATCAGGTGAAACTCGCCACCCCACCTTGCATCCACCCCGCCGACGACCAAAAGAACCGCCAACGCGCTGAAACAGGCTGACATATCGGCATATTGTGCTTTCCGGCGTCCCGCGAGCAAAGCGCGGACGGCCGTGGCCATGAACACCACTGGCAAAAAATGCGGCCGGGCCGCCACGGCCAGACCGAGAAAAACACCACCGACGATTGAATCCACTTTGCGCGTACCCGGCCTCGCATACCACACCAACCCCCAGACAAACAGCGCGAGCGAGGGCACCGTATCAAGTACATCCACCGCATAAAACAACGCGACCGGGTTAAAACCCCACAAGGCCGCAGCCAACAACGCAGCCTGTTTTTCGTTTGGGCCGGCCCACAACCGTGCCGCCAAACGAGCCACTCCCAACGTGATGGCGAAATGGCACAGTAGGCCAAATATCGCCGCAAACGCGGGCAGACTTTCACCAGGCAAACCCAATTTCAGCGGCACCGCCAACACCGCCGGATAAAGCATCGCCCGGTAGAAAGACTCGTGGGGCAATGTACCGTGGGCAATTTGGCCTGCCAGCGCGAGGTTCTCCGCACCATCCAATTGCGGGGCCTGCCCCAAGGGTGTGCCGAGATACCAAATCAGATACCCGACACCATAAACCAAAATCGCTGCGACGAAACCAATTGTCAGCCAGCCCCGGTGCCGCGGCGGCGGAGCCTCGGAAATTACCGGGCTTGGCTCATCACTCACTTGAAAAAGCTATAAATCGCAATGCAATAGAGCGCGCGGAAACCGTCTTTCCAGCCGATTTTCTTGCCTTCGGCATACGTGCGCCCGAAATAGGAAACGCCGACTTCATATACGCGCACTTTCTTCTTTGCAATTTTGGCGGTAACCTCGGGCTCAAAGCCAAAACGCTTTTCCTCGAGCTTGATGCTTTGGATGACCTCGCGGCGGAAAGCCTTGTAGCAGCATTCCATGTCCGTGAGGTTGAGGTTCGTGCACATATTCGAAAGGAGCGTCAGCACCTGATTGCCGACCATGTGCCAGAAAAGGTGGACACGGTGCGCATCCCCGCCAATGAAGCGCGAGCCAAAGACGGCGTCCGCCACGCCATTTTCCAAGGGGATCATCAGGCGCGGCAACTCCGCCGGGTCGTATTCCAAGTCAGCATCCTGCACGACCACGATGTCGCCCGTGGCAGCGGCAAACCCGGCATGGAGCGCCGCGCCCTTGCCGCTGTTTTGCCGCTGGGGCAGGAGGCGGATGCGGGGTTCGGTTGCGGCCAGCTCAGAGACCTTATCACGGGTCGAATCCGTGGAGCCGTCGTCAATGACGACGATCTCCTTCAGGTTGAGTCCGGCAGCGAGCACGCGCTTGAGCAGCACGGCCACGGTGCGTTCCTCGTTATAAACCGGGACTATGACGGAAACGTTCACGGGGTGAAGTTAGGGATGTTACACACCTAGAAGTGTTTGCCGATAAAAAAATAGGGCAGACGCGGGTATTTTTAACCCGTGCCTGGTGTAGATACCGCTTCCCCCGTGGAAAGGTTACATCTTCTCAATAATGGCGGTGCCGAATTCGGAGCACTTGATCTCCGTCGCGCCTTGCATCTGGCGGGCGAAGTCATAGGTGACCCGTTTCGCGCCAATGGCGCCATTGAGGCCCTTGATGATGAGGTCGGCTGCTTCCAGCCAGCCCATGTAGCGCAACATCATCTCGCCGCTCAATACGACGGAGCCGGGGTTGACGACGTCCTTGTTCGCGTACTTGGGGGCCGTGCCGTGGGTGGCCTCGAAAATGGCGTGGCCGGTGATGTAATTGATGTTGCCGCCGGGGGCGATGCCAATGCCACCGACTTGCGCGGCCAGAGCGTCGCTCAGGTAATCGCCGTTAAGGTTCAAAGTGGCGATGACATCAAAGTCCTCCGGGCGCGTCAGCACCTGTTGAAGCGTAATGTCGGCAATGGCGTCTTTGATGACAATGCCAGCACCGGGCTTGCCTTCAGGGATTTTACACCACGGGCCGGCATCAATTTCGACGGCACCGAAAAATTCCTTGGCCACCTGGTAACCCCAGTCACGGAAGGCACCCTCGGTGTTCTTCATGATGTTGCCCTTGTGCACCAAGGTCACGCTCTTGCGGTTGTACTTGATGGCGTGGGCAATGGCGGTGTGGATCAGGCGGACGCTACCGCTGTAGCTGACGGGCTTGATGCCGATGCCGACTTTGACGTCGGTCGGGAAATTCGTCGCGCCGACGGCCTTCCAGAATTCTTCCGCGGCTGGCTTGGTGCCGAAACGGATTTTTTTGAAATCCTTCGGGAATTCCTTGGCGATAAAATCCAGAATCTTCTGCGCTTCAGGCGAACCAGCAACGTATTCGATGCCGGCGTAAATGTCTTCGGTGTTTTCGCGGAAGATGGTCATGTCCACTTTTTGTGGATTCTTGACCGGCGAAGGCACGCCGGTGAAATACTGCACGGGGCGCAGGCAAACGTACAAATCAAGCATCTGGCGCAGCGCGACATTGAGCGAGCGGATGCCGCCGCCAACGGGCGTGGTCAACGGGCCTTTGATGCCCACGAGGTATTCCGTGAACGCTGTGATGGTGTCGTCCGGCAACCAGTTCTGGAATTTGTCGAACGCCTTCTGGCCGGCATAAACCTCAAACCAGGAAATCTTGCGTTTGCCGCCGTAGGCTTTTTCGACTGCGGCATCCATGACGCGCACGGACGAACGCCAGATGTCCGGCCCGGTGCCGTCGCCTTCGATGTAGGGTATGATGGGGCGGTCCGGCACGGACAGCTTCCCGGCGTTAATCGTAATGCGTTCGCCGGCAGGCGGCGTGATGTTCTGGTAGCTCATGGGGTCGCAATTTAAAAGTTAGGCGCGGGCACTGGCGGGTTGGCGGGTTTCCGCCAGGCGGGTGCAGAAACGGTGGATGCGTTCGAGGCCTTTATCAATAACCTCGTCGGAGGTGGCATAGCTCAAGCGTACATAATCGTCGGCGCCAAAGGCCACACCTTGCACGACCGCCACCAGTTCCTCATCGAGGAGTTTGTCGGCAAACTTGCTCGAGTCCAGGCCGAGCGCACTGACATTCGGGAAAAGATAAAATGCGCCTTCCGAGCGAAAGCAGCGCAGGCCGGGCACGGCGTTCAGACCCTTCCACAGCTTCACGCGGCGGCGGTCAAAGACTTCCAACATGGCGGCCACGGCGGCACGAGCCTTGTCGGGCTGTTGTAACGCAGCGAGTGCGCCAAATTGGGCAAAGGTCGTGGCGTTGGAGGTAATCTGGCTCTGCAAATCGGCCACGGCGGCAGCAACTTTGGGTGGGGCCATCAGGGTGCCCAGACGCCAGCCAGTCATCGCATAAGTTTTGCTAAAGCCGGAAGCGGTGAGAACGAGCTTGGCCGCTTCCGGGGAAAACTTCGCCGGGCTGGAGCTCTGGACGCCATCATAGACCAGATGCTCGTAAATTTCGTCGGAAAGAATGTACACGCCCGCCTCGACGCAGATGCGCACGAGCTCTTCCAATTCCTTGCGGGGATAAACGGCGCCGGTTGGGTTCGAAGGGCTGTTCAGGATAACCAAGCGCGTCTTGGGCGTGATGGCCTTGCGCAATTGGTCCGGGCTGATACGGAAGCCCGTCTCGTCGCCCGCAAAAACAATCTTCGGCACACCGCCGGCGAGCTTAACCATCTCGGGATAGCTGACCCAATACGGCGCAGGGACGACAACTTCATCGCCCGGCGAAACGACGGCGAGGATGGCGAGGTAGCAGGAAAATTTACCCCCAGGGCTGACGATGACCTGGCTGTCCTTAATCTGGCCAAAACCACGCGCGGTGTAATCAGCAGCAATCGCGGAGCGCAGCGCCGGGAGGCCAGCAGCGGCGATGTACTTGGTCTGGCCGTCCTTCAGAGCCTTCGCGCAGGCTTCCTTGATGAATTCCGGCGTCCGCCAAAGACACCGCGCCCGCCAAAGTTCCTTCCGCACCGGTGGCCGGCCTCGCGGGTTATGCGGAAATCGCAATGGCGGCCATTGAACCCAGCCGCCACCAGCCGCGCCGGACGTTCGACGAAGTAGCATTAAAGGAACTTTCCGACAGCATCCGCTCGGAGGGTTTGATGCAGCCCATCGTGGTGCGCAAGGTGGGGGAGAAATACCAATTGATTGCCGGCGAACGCCGCTGGCGCGCCTGCCAATTGCTGAATCTCAAGGTCATCGTCGCGCGCATTGTCGAGGCCAGCGATGTCTCCTCTGCAGTAATGACGATGATTGAGAATTTGCAGCGCGCCGACTTAAACCCCATCGAAGAAGCTGTGGGTTACGCGAGTTTGGTTCGCGACTTTTCCCTGACCCAGGATGCCGTCGCCGAGCGGGTGGGGAAGGCTCGTGCCACGGTCACCAATGCGCTACGACTCTTGGGCCTTGAGCGCGAAGTGCAGGGTTATTTGGCCAAAGGATTATTGAGTAGCGGCCATGCGAAGGTTTTGCTTGGGCTGGCGGATGAAGCCCAGCGTGTCTTGCTGGCCCGCCGGGCGTTGGAGGAAGGCTGGAGCGTGCGCGAGCTGGAACGCCAGGCGCGCCGGGCCAAGTCGGAAACCGCCGTCCGCACTGGTGGCCGCATCGCCTCGGAAGCGGAAGCCACGGCCATTCTCGATGTCGAAAAACGCCTCGCGGCGAAATTGAATACCCGGGTGTCCCTCAAGCATACGCCCAAACGGGGTCGTATTGTGATCGAATACTTTGGTAACGAAGACCTTCAGCGCATCCTCGAACGCCTGGGCGCTGGCACCTAAAGCCGGGTTTTTCAGGCTTGCCCGCGGGTAGGGTACAGGGCAATCTGAACGGTTTAACACTTACTCCGGCGCCCCTATGGCCAACATTCTCATTTCCCTTTTCATGTTCATCCTGCTCGTCACGTGCGGGCTGATGACGATAATCATTCTCATGCAGAAGCCCAGCGCCAATGCCGGCATGGGTGCAGCCTTGGGTGGCGGCGCGGCCGAGTCCGTCTTTGGCGGCGAAACGGCCTCCGTGCTGTTGAAATACACCGTGCGCATTGCGGTGGCTTTCTTCCTCCTCTCGTTCTTTTTGTACATGGGCCTGATTGCCCGCGACCGTGCGACGGTTTCCACCGGCGCTATTTTGCCAACTTTGGATATCCAGCCAACGGCTCCTGCTCCGGCCTCGGCTACCACGGTTCCGGCTGCTACCGCCAAGACCACCGTTTCGACCAGCACGGACACCAGCAAGCCCATGGCTCCGGCGTCTGGTTTGCCGGCGGCCTCGACCAAGTAATTTCGCCCGTCGATGGCGTTTGCTGCATGATTTTACTGGAACCCGGGATCTTTATCCCGGGTTTTCTTTTCAAGCCCTGGCTGCCCCATGAATCACTGTTTTCGAAACTACGGCGGACTTATCTTGCTTGGCTTGCTGACGTTGCCGGTGGCGCAGGCGCAGCCTCTGCGCAGTGACACCATCGTCTCCACCCCGCCGACAAAATTGAGCGTTGCCGATGCGGTCGATCAGCTGAACAAGTTCCGTTCAGGGCGGCTCGATGGCGA
>Ga0206967_1058_pt1 | contig 18224 bp, 19 predicted proteins | sample Alteio_BWOrgHeat_24_FD_153259 | JGI IMG/M metagenome (GOLD analysis project Ga0206967, IMG submission 153259) | Enriched cells from forest soil in Barre Woods Harvard Forest LTER site, Petersham, Massachusetts, United States -... | ecosystem: Environmental > Terrestrial > Soil > Temperate forest >...
ACTCCGATCTCCGATCACGCGATGTACGTCACCATCAACGACATCGTGCTGAACGAAGGCACCCAGTACGAGCAGCGTCGTCCCTTCGAGATCTTCATCAACTCGAAGAACCTCGATCACTTCCAGTGGATCGTGGCGCTCACCCGCATCATTTCTGCGGTGTTCCGCAAAGGTGGCGATGTCACGTTCCTCGTCGATGAGCTGAAAGCGGTGTTCGATCCCCGCGGCGGCTATTGGCAGCCGGGCGGGAAATTCATGCCCTCGATCATCGCGGAGTTGGGCTACGTGATCGGCTTGATGAGAAAGCCCCAGCTCGATGAGCACCAGCAGAAACTGGTGGATGAGAAGCGGGCCGAGTTCGAGGCGCGCGCCAAGCAGACCGACGCCTTCTCCAAGTCGCACTTTCCCGAAGGCGCTCAGCTCTGCGGTAAGTGCAGCACCGCCGCCGTCGTCATGATGGACGGCTGCATGACTTGCCTGAATGTCGGTGACAGTAAATGTGGGTAAGGTTGGCAGAAGGAGTGGGGGACGATTACGAAGCTGACAGCCTCATCGAACGGAGAGGATAGGTACCCTCTCCGCCTCGGGTGGCGAATCGCGTTCCCATTTCAGGGCAGCTCGTAGAGTTGCCCTTTTTTTTGGTTGTCATCTTTCCGTGAATAACACAGTCCCCGATCGGACAGCGGTTCCGTGTGTGGCTCGGTGATCACCATGAGCCCCATCGAGGCCGCCTACTGCTCAGCATGACACACAAGCTTGCTTGCTCTCTGAGGCAGCGCCCACTTCGCACCGTAGGAGCCACGGTGAGTTGTAGTGAAGACATTTTTAATAAAAGATTAAATATAAGCTATTAAAGTCAGCCAGGCACCTTAACAGCTTAATTTTGACTCTCTATAGTATTTAATAACGAAGATGCTATAATGGTTCAAACTTAGACCGTAGAAGTGCCTTTCACCTCTTTAAGTATCAAAAATGGACTTTTATGAAATTTTCAACAGAAAATAATCGGCCACGGCCTGAGCCAGGTCATTCGGGTCCGGCCTACGGCACTATTCCCGATCTCGAAGTGGAGCTGGGCGGCAAGCTGCGCCTCCTGCGTCTGGATCGGAACCTCGACCAGGCCACCCTTGCCGAGCGTGCCGGCGTGAGCTTGAGCTCTCTGAAGCGACTCGAGCTCGGGCACGGATCGACGACGCATACGCTCATCAGCGTCCTGCGCGCGCTGGAGCGCGAGGAGTGGCTCAAAAGTCTAGCTCCGGTGCCCACGATCAACCCGCTCACGATGCCCAGAACGGCCCAGCCGCGGCAGCGTGCGACCGGTCGCAGGGAAGGCTGATCCCGTGGCCACTCGCAGAACGCGCACGCGCACGCGCGCACGGACCGCTCATTACACGCACGTCACTCACGTCGAGGTGTATCTCTGGGGTGAACGCGCGGGTGTTGTAGCTCTCGATCCCACATATGGATTTTATGCTTTCCGCTATACCCCGGAGTTTCGGGCACGCGGCATCGAGCCGGCTCCAATCCACATGCCAACGGCTGTCGATCGGACCTTCCTGTTTACGGATTTGCCGGTTGAGACCTACAAGCGCCTGCCGGCGATGCTCGCCGATGCGCTACCCGATGATTTCGGAAATGCACTGATCGATCGTTGGATGCTCGACCACGGCGTCAGGAGCGAGGACATCACCCCGCTCGATCGACTCGCCTACATGAGCAATCGCGCCATGGGCGCACTGCAATTTAAGCCCGCGCGCGGACCGGGCACGCAACGCACGGTCGCCATTCACTTGAGCGAGCTTGTCAACACGGCGCGAAAAGCCGTGCATGGGGATTTCGATGGGGATGATCATGCCCAGGCGGCGCTTCGCAACATCATCGAAGTGGGCACCTCCGCCGGTGGCGCCCGCGCCAAGGCCGTCATCGCCTGGAACCGCAAGACCGAGGAGATCCGCTCCGGGCAACTCGAAGCGCCACCAGGCTTCGAGCACTGGTTGCTCAAGTTTGACGGTATGGGGAAGGATTTCGAGCTCGGCGCCTCTCAAGACTATGGCCGCATCGAGTATGCCTACTACCTCATGGCAAGCGTGGCCGGCATTCACATGAACGAGTGCCGCCTACTGAATGAGAACGGACGTGCTCACTTCATGACACGACGTTTCGATCGGGATGGGCACGTGCGCCACCACATTCAATCGCTGTGCGCCATGGGTCACCTCGACTACAAAAAGAAGGGCACGAACTCCTACGCGCAGCTCTTCGACATTATGGTCCGACTCGGCCTTCCCTACGAGGAGAAGGAAGAAGCATTTCGGCGCATGGTGTTCAACGTCATGGCCCGCAACTGCGACGATCACACCAAGAATTTCGCGTTTCGACTGCGGCAAGGTCATCCGTGGGAGCTCACGCCTGCATACGATGTCACTTTTGCGCACAATCCTCGGGGCGAGTGGACCTCTCAACACCTGATGTCCGTCAATGGCAAGTTCAAGGATTTCACGGAGGATGATTTACTGGCGCACGCCGACCGTTTTGCTATCGGCACAGCCCCGCGCGTGATAAATCAGGTGCGTCAAGCCATTTTGTCGTGGCAGTCGTTTGCCACTCAGGCAGGTGTAAGCATCAGTGAGCTCGAGCGCATCCAGGCGCAGTTACTGCCGATGTTGACCAAGGCAGCCGCCTGAATGAAGCTTCGACCAGCCGGGTGCCCGCGCCTCATGGGCGAAAGGGGACCGCTGACATCGGACAAAAAGAACCCCGCTGGTCGCGGGGTTATGGGTCGCCTGCTTGTGGAGATATTTTTGTTTTTGTCCGGCACATGCGCGGTATCTGACGGGCCCGATGGCTCATTCCCGGTCCGCGCTTTATTAGAGTCCGCCAGCCTGCTTGCTTCCTTCCCGAAGTAACTTTGCCTTTCTCGGTTGTTATAGAAGCAACAGCCGTGCCAGAGGATCTGCGGCCGCCGCCGATGTGACATGTTGTATCTGGGACGTAGTTCAAGTGTGACGCAGTGCCCGTTATGAGATGTTTTCACGCACTCTGCGGTGCCCAAAAGCTCCTGAAGCAAGGGAGCACGCGATGGCCGCAGGGGTGGACTGTCAAGATCATCGACGCATTTGCGGTGGCGTCGTTGTGGCCATGGTGACTGCGCACCGCACAAATCATTGAATGCTAAGTCGAATCTTCGAATATCCGGGGTGTAAATGAACTCGACACAGGGGACAGGCCTCGCGCGCGGGACGTTGTGGTGGCTATTGAGTGGAGTGCTCGCCTGGCTGGCTGTAGCGCGTGTCTTGGCTGCTGATACGGACGTCATCATGCCGCGGCCGCCGGAGCTCGAGCGCGATGTGCAGTTCTGGATCCGTGTCTACTCGGAAGTCGATACGAACGGCGGCTTTCTGCACGATCAGTACAATCTGGCAGTCGTATACCAGACACTGCATTTCGCACCGAACACCTCGCCCCGCGAGCGTGAACGTATCGTCGATCAGGCGCGCACTCACTACACTGCGGCATTACGCCGGATAGCGGCGGCGAAGGACGGTCTTCTCTCGGAAGACGACCAGCGCATCAAGGATATGTGGGGCGCCGAGGGAACCCCCTCGCGGCTTCTCGAAGCGACCGACGACATTCGCTTCCAACTCGGGCAAGCAGATCGTTTCCGTGAGGGCCTCATCCGCTCGGGTGCGTGGGAGACCCACATCGCCGAAACCCTGGCGAACCTCGGCCTACCCGCAGAGCTCGCCGTGCTCCCCCACGTCGAGTCATCCTTCAACTCCGCCGCCTACTCAAAGGTGGGCGCTGCCGGCTTGTGGCAGTTCATGCGCTCGACCGGGCGGCGCTATATGCGCATCGACAGCGCTGTGGACGACCGTCTCGATCCGTTCCGTTCCACCGAAGCCGCTGCACAGCTTCTGGCCTACAACTACCGCATCCTAGGTACTTGGCCGCTTGCGCTGACGGCATACAACCACGGTGCTGCAGGCGTCCGGCATGCCAAGGAGACTCTCGGCACGGACGATATCGTCAAGATCGTTCGCAACTACAACGGCCGCACCTTCGGATTCGCCTCTCGCAACTTCTACGTTTCGTTTCTGGCGGCTCTCGAGGTCGACCGCAATCCCGAGAAGTACTTCGGACCGATCGAGAAACAGAGCGAGGCGAAGTTCCAAGAGGTGACCGTTCCCGCCTACGTCTCGGTCACCTCCCTCGAGCGTGCTCTGAAAATTGACGGAGGGAAATTGCGGGCGCTCAATCCGGCGCTTCTACGTTCCGTGTGGGATGGCCAGAGGCACGTCCCGAAGTCGTATCGTTTGCGGCTACCCATCGATGGAGGGAAATGGACGAGCGAGCTGCTCGCGCTGCAACTCAGTCCCTCTGAGCTTTTTGTTGGGCAACCGCAGCCCCGACGCTATCGTGTGAAGAGGGGCGATACGCTCGCCAGCGTGGCCGAGGAGTACGGCGTTAGCGCCGAAGCGATTGCCCGTCTGAATCGGATGCGAACCAGCGGCAGGCTGCGTCTGGGCCGCACCATTAGTCTTCCGGAGCAGACACCTGCGATTGTTGCCGCAATTACGCCGGCTCCCCAGACTCCGCCGCCTGCACCCGTCACGCTTGGTGCTCCGGGCGCTCCACCCGCAGCGATGCCAACGCCTACTACACCGGGTGTTTCGACTTCGTCTGTTGCCGCGACGGAGTCCGAGGGTATCTACATCGTGAAGCGTGGCGAATCTTTGGCGGATATCGCTTCGAAGGTCGGGTCGACCGAGGGGCAGCTTCTGCAACTCAACGGCATTCGTAATCGCGACTTCATTTTTGAGGGCCAGCAGCTGGCCCTCAAACCAGGCATTCAGCTGCCGGCGCAGCAGACCGCTTCGGCGGCCGTCGCTGGTGCTGGAGCCGCGAGCGCAGTACAGGGTAGCGTGCCCATCGCTGCGAATACTATCGTTACAGCGAACGGTCCCGTTGGAACCGGCGCGGTGCCCGTTACTGTTGCCGAGGAGGAGAGCAAGGAGGATGTTGCCGCCGCCACAGCTGAGAAGAAGACGCACGGACGCGCGGAGAACCAGCAGCCAGTCTCGGCAGCGCAGGCCGAAGAGGTCAGTCCCTCACTGGGCGCTGCGGTCGACGACGCGCAGCAGAGCGCCGATCCCACCGACTACTCCGTCGCCAAGGACAATACTATCGTAGTGGCCATGGCGGAGACGCTTGGACACTATGCGGACTGGCTGCATGTGTCGGCGGCACGTCTGCGCCAGCTGAACAAACTGGGCTATGGCAAGCCGGTGATCGTTGGACGTAAGGTCCATCTCGATTTCCATCGAGTGACGTATGAGGAATTCGAGCAAAAGCGGCGCGAATATCACCAGACATTACAGGCGAGCTATTTCGCGTCCCACCGCATCGTCGGGACCGAGGTCTACATTGCCCGTCGTGGCGACTCAATGTGGACCATCACACAACGCTTCGCCCAGCTACCCGTGTGGCTCATACAGCAGTACAACCCAGACTTGGATCTCGCGGACCTGCACCCTGGCACGCAGATCGTCATGCCGCGTGTCGAGCCCGTGGTGACCAATGGAGGTTGATCCTTATCTAGCGACTGCTGAACGCCCTGAGCTCGGTGAGATCTTTGCGCTCGACGGTGAACCGTGCGACTTCGCCGGTGACCGCTCGGGTCTCGAGAGTGATTTTCTGCGCATCCGCGAGACATTGCAGCGTGTTCCGCGGAAGTTGGAAGTACCACTGCAGGTTCCATGGCGCTGGCGATTGGTAAGGGGCATGCGAGAGGCCAAGATGCTCAACGTCACCCTCCCCGGGCGACAGAGTCACCGGCTGGCCATCGCATAGAAGTTGCGGCTCGAGTTTCACGCCCGTGATCGACGGCGCCGACATCCAAAGATATTGCGTGTGCGTCCCCATCCGATCCGTCTCGAACGGCGCGATGAAAGCAAACGGATCGCTCAAGGGGCCGCCAATACTTTCCGCAAGCAGCTCCACGGGCTTCTTGATGACGGTCAACGTCGTCGCGGTGTTAGGATCGAGCCGCTCGACCACGGGTTGTGATGGCGCGGATGCGCAGCCGGTCAGAGCCGCAACGAGGATCGCCAGGCAACAACAGCTACCGGCCAAACGATCAGGGATACTGCCGAGCTTCACGTATTAGACACCACGATAGTGTCTAAGAACGCCCAACAAAAAGGCCCTTTCCGGGGGACGCCGCAAGTACGTCCCTGTAGGCTCTGGTGCAGTTCCCTACTGCACAAGCCCCCGGAAAGGGCCTTTTTGTTGGGCGTTCTTAGACGGCTTTTGTTCATTTCATTATAGTCAAACGCGCACCCGTCGAACCCAAAGTGTGATCCAAAGTCGAACTCTCGAACCTGAGTCTGGTTCCGCTGTCTGCGGGGGGCGACGGTGTGACGGACGCACATCGCCGTCTGGAACCTGAACGCTTATACTTCGTACACTAATTGGTAAGTGCTTGTTTGCTCGAAAGATGATGGCTTTTCCCCAGAGAGCTCTCGGTGTCCTGGCGCTCACCTGCATGGCCTTCGCGGCCCATGGCGATGCGCTTCCCCAGGCACAACGCGTCATGCTGCGGTCTACGGAGAGTCTTCCTCCTGTGGATCATCTGGTCGTGCACAAGACCGAACGGCGACTGGTTCTGATGCACGGTACCACCGTGGTGCGGTCCTACAAGATCGCGCTCGGCCTCAACCCCGAGGGACAGAAGGAGCGTGCGGGCGACTTCCGCACGCCAGAAGGGCGGTACTTCCTCGTCCGACGTAATCCGCGCAGCGACTTCTTCCTTTCGCTCCAGGTTTCTTACCCGAACGAAACAGATGTGAAGCGCGCACGTAGAAATCACTGGGACGCCGGCGGGTCGATCATGATCCATGGGCTCCCTAATCAGCTGAAGCACGAGCCCACCTACTACGAGAACCACGACTGGACGGACGGCTGCATCGCTTTATCGAACGCCGACATGGTGGAAGTCTGGCTGCTGACACCGGATAACGCGCCGATCGACATCCTTCCGTGAGTCATCCAGACTCTCGGACAGGCTCCTAGCCCTTCACGGGCCCATGAATAACTATTCGGGGAAGACTTTTCGTGGACAGCAGCATCGTCGTTCCCGAATTCATTGACGCCCGTGTCGGTCCTCGCGGGAGTCTCGAGAACCTCTCGCAGGCCGAGATCGGCAAGCTGCTGGACTCGGGGCAGGGTGGCCTCTATCGCCTGTTCCGCCAGTGCGCGCTCGCAGTGCTCAATAGCGGCGCCGGCACCGATAACGCGAAAGAGATCTTCGATCGCTATCGCGACTTTGACATCGAGATCGTGCGCCACGCGTGGGGCATCAAGCTCGAGATGCACAACGCCCCGGCCGCGGCGTTCGTCGATGGAGAGATGATCCGAGGCATCAAGGAGCATCTGTTCGCGGTTCTGCGCGATGTGGTCTTCATCTCGAACGAGATCATCGAGAGCGGCCGCTTCGACCTTACCGATTCCGCCGCGATCACGAATGCGGTATTCCACGTTGTACGCAATGCGCGTCTCCTCGACTACAAGGCACGACCCAACCTGGTTGTCTGTTGGGGAGGGCACTCCATCGGCGCTACGGAATACCAGTACACGAAGAACGTCGGCTATGAGATTGGCCTGCGTGCCCTGGACGTTTGCACCGGCTGCGGACCCGGCGCGATGAAGGGACCGATGAAGGGCGCGACGATCGGCCACGCCAAGCAGCGCATCGAGCACGGTCGCTACGTTGGCATCACCGAGCCCGGCATCATCGCCGCCGAGCCCCCCAATCCGATCGTGAACCAGCTAGCGATCATGCCGGACATCGAGAAGCGTCTGGAGGCCTTCGTCCGCCTCGCGCACGGCATCGTCGTGTTCCCGGGTGGCGCCGGCACGGCTGAAGAGATTCTGTATCTCGTCGGCATCCTGTTGAACCCGGCCAATCGGGACCAGCCATTCCCCGTCGTTTTGAGCGGTCCGCGTGAGAGTGCAGCTTACTTCGAGCACGTGAGTCACTTTATCGTCGGTACATTGGGCGAGGAGGCGTTGCGCCGATTCACCATCATCATCGACGATCCGGCGGAAGTCGGGCGTCACATGGTGCGCGGTATGGAGGCTGTGCGTGAGTTTCGGCGCCAACGCAGTGATTCCTACAACTTCAACTGGCTCCTCTCGGTTCAGCCGGAATTTCAGCGACCATTCGAAGTGACGCACGAGTCGATGCGCTCGCTCCAGTTGCATCGAGAGCAGCCCATGCACGAGCTCGCCGCCAACCTGCGGCGCGCATTCTCGGGAATCGTCACCGGCAACGTGAAGGAATACGGCATCAAGGCGATCGAGCGCTACGGCCCGTATGAGCTCTCGGGCGATCCTACGATCATGAGCTTGCTCGATGAATTGCTCGCTGCCTTCGTTGCGCAGCAGCGTATGAAACTGCCGGGCACCGAGTATCGACCGGTGTACCGTCTCGTCTCCTGAAGATTTCAGCGGCCTTTCGCATTACATAACGCTGCGCGTATTTAACAGCGCACGAGCGTTTACGGAAGTTGCGTATACAGCCGGCGACATGCGTGTGAACCAGTTCCTGCGGCTGCGCCCGGAACACCGTACGCTGCAGGAAATATTTAGGAGCTTCTTATGAGCTCATCCGACAGAGGGCGCCGCGATGCGCCCGGTTTACACCACGAGGTCTCCCCCACCGGGAGTCCTACACCAGTAGCCACTGATCCTTACGCGAATTGGGTGGATCGCATGCAGCGCGCTCGCGCACGCCATGCTGCGATCACCAAAAATCTGTACACCTGGTCGAACTATAAAAACTGGGCGGACAAGATGCGTAACAACTGGGAAGAGGATGACCAGAATGCTAACGGCAGTGGTGAGCCGGACGTCGTAAAGATCACCGCCCCCAAGAAGTAGCGGCGGGCAACCTCACGGTATCTTTCCATCGGTGGCCGCTGGTGTCGGAGCCAGCGACCGGCAAAGTTGCTCGTGACGTTTCGCTATCGGCAGACGCGCCAGCTCCCGCGCAGCAGCGTAGAAGCGCGGCAGATCGTTACCTTGCTCTGCCAGCAGGCGCTCAAATCCCGGTACACAGTTGTAGTAATTCGCCTCGGATGCCAGACGGGCGTTGTTCAATCCCTCCTTGATCCATCCCTCGTACAGTGTCGAGCGCTCGCCGTCCCGCTGCTCGAGATCCCGTATTTCCGTCGCCAACTTCTCGAACCTTTCGGCCTTCTTTTCCCGCATCTCAGCCACTGGCAGCCCCGAGGCATAAAGCTGCGCAAGCTGTGCACGCGTGCGTGCGAATAGGTCGACGTACTCTCGCTCCCGGGCGCTGTCTTTCCGATAGCGCTGAAACCGATCTGCATGTCCGTTCAGTGTCAGCCAGCGCTCCAGCCCGGCGTTCTCTACGGTAACCGCGAACGCCTCGTTAAACTGCGTGTCGTTCTTCACGTAGAGCAACTGATGGGCCAACTCATGAAAGATGATCGCCGCGAGCTCGTCGGGCCCATAACGGATCATCGTGCTCAACACCGGATCCGAAAATTTCCCTAATGTGGAGTACGCAGGCACCCCGTCGAGCGTCACATCAAAGCCCCTCTTCGACAGACTCGCTGCGAACTTGCGCGCTCGCTTTTCCGAGAAATAGCCTCGATAGGCGACGCACCCCGCAATGGGGAAACACCATTGCTTGGGGTGTACGGAGAGCTCCGGCGCTGCGACGACATTCCAGACGACGTAAGGCCGATGGATATCGGCGTAAGTCCGATAGCTCCGGTTGTCCGGCAATTTGAGCTCACGCGAGGCGAATTCGCGCGCGGCCTGCACCTCCGTCAGGGTGTCGTGCAGTGTTTCCGGAGTGCGGGGGTCCGCAAGCACCTTGTCGATGGGCTTGCGAGCCCGCATGACATGCCATTGCCCGGTAGCGGCCTGCATCACATACAGAGTGCTACAGCCGGAAAGGGTCCCAAAGACGGTCATGACCAGCAACAATCGCAATGACGGCAGCCAAAATACATAGTCCTCCGCCCAGCGCATGAGCACTCTCGGGTAAAATTGAGGGTATGAAAGTCTACTTGGTTGGGGGCGCGGTTCGGGATCGTCTGCTCGGGCGAGCGGTGCTCGAGCGCGACTGGGTTGTCGTCGGCGCCCGGCCCGAGGAGCTAGAGCGTGACGGCTTCGAGCCGGTCGGGCGCGAATTTCCAGTATTTCTGCACCCTGAAACGCACGAGGAATACGCCCTCGCCCGCCTCGAACGCAAAGTAGATCTCGGCTACCGGGGTTTCACGACGCTGTTTTCCCCCGACGTCACCCTCGAACAAGACCTCAAGCGCCGTGACCTTACCATCAATGCGATGGCTGAAACCCCTTCAGGCGAGATCATCGACCCCTACGGCGGACGCCGTGACCTCGAAGCGCGTGTGCTCCGGCATGTATCGGACGCCTTTGTGGAAGACCCGGTGCGCATTCTGCGCGTAGCCCGTTTTGCCGCCCGATACTCCGATCTCGGCTTCAGAGTGGCCGAGAACACTATGGCCCTGATGAGGCACATGACTGACTCGGGTGAAGTCGATGCTCTGGTTCCCGAGCGCGTTTGGCAAGAGACGGAGCGCGCCCTTGGGGAGCCCCGTCCCGATGTGTTCTTCGAGACGCTCCGCAGCTGCAGAGCGCTGGCCAGGATTTTCCCGGAGATCGATGCACTCTACGGCATCCCTCAGCCGCCACGCTGGCACCCCGAGATCGACACGGGAGCTCATGTCATGTTGGTTGTGCGGTATGCGGCGAAGATTGACGCCCCGACCCCCGTACGCTTCGCGGCCCTCATGCACGACCTCGGTAAAGCGCTCACGCCGCGCGATAAGTTGCCGAGTCATCATGGGCATGAGGAAGCCGGTGTTGCTCTCGTCGATGAGCTCTGTGACCGCCTTAAAGTCCCCAACGGCTACCGCGAGCTCGCGATCCTGGCCACCCGTCACCATGCCTCCGTCCACCGTGCCGCTGAGCTTCGCCCTGCGACACTCCTGAAGCTGTTGGAAACCGTCGATGCGTTTCGGCGCCCGGAACGCTTCCGCGAGCTGTTGTTAGCCTGCGAATCCGACGCCCGCGGTCGCACCGGTCTGGAATCGCAACCCTATCCGCAACGCGACTACCTGCTTCATGCCCGTGACGCTGCGGCTGCAGTAACGCTCTCCGAAGAAGAGCGTCAGAAGCTCAAAGGTCCATTCCTCGGAGAGAGACTGAGAGAGAAACGGCTCGAGGTGGTGGCCGCTGTGAAAAAATCCTCCTGTCCGCCGGAGCGGCCGCGCTAATTTGCACTGCTGGGAGCGCAGCGCGGGCACGTCTATTCCGATGAATGGCGAAACAGAGATCCACGCGGGCGGTGGGACCGAGTGCATCGTGTTTCTGTCGCATCATATGGATGCGGGTGCGATGGCGGCTCTCGCCAAGCTCGTGGAACAGTGCGGCTCCAGCTTCACCATCGTTCCCTTGTTCGATCATACGAAGCGGTCTTTCCCTATCGAGCACATTGCCGGTGCACGCAGCGTCACGTGTGCGCAAGTGACTCGCCAGCTTCCCTATCGCAAAAAACACAGTCAGCACCGAGGGACCTTCTGGGCGCGAAACATCGATCTGCCGCTGATGTGGTTTTTCCATGAAAACCCGCATTATGCCTACTACTGGGTCATGGAGTACGACGTTCGCTTCACCGGGCATTGGATGGATTTTTTCCGACACTTCGCAGCCAGCAAAAGTGACTTGTTGGCCACCACCCTCTTCGACTACAACTTTCGCCCGGGATGGGACAACTGGAAAACGCTGGAGAGCCCGCAACGGGTTCCCGAGCAGGATCGCGTCCGCGCGCTATTCCCGTTATATAGGATTTCAAACGCCGCGATCCGGGCCGTGCACCAGGCCTACTGCGATGGATGGAGCGGGCATTACGAAGTCACGATCCCCACCATTCTCAAGACCCGCGGCTTCATGCTCGAGGACATCGGCGGCAGTGGTCGTTATGTTGCTCCGGGCAACCACAATCGCTTCTACCGCAACTCTCCCGAGATAGCCGGCCTCGCGCCCGGCACCTTCACGGTGGCGGCTAATGAGATTTCGCCGGACTATCCGCAGAACATGCTCTGGCATCCCATCAAGGGATAGACGCTTGTCATCTCAGCCGCGGCAGGCGTGCTCGGCCTGCTGAAGGCCGGAAAAAATGTCGGCGGTACGCCTGACGGCGAGCGTGTCGATCAGGACGAACCCCGACAGTGAAAGCGTGTTGAAATAATGCGTGACTCCGGCGAAGTCACAGGCAGTCTTCGGCGCGGATATAGCTGCGTAGAGCGGCTCTCGATCCCGGACCACATCGTCGTATTCGATGCCGAAGCGTACGAAATGCACCGCAGCGTGGACTTGCGGCAGCGCCACGGCAAATTGAGCAGCGCCGATATGGAAGTGGTCGCGGATCATGCGCATTTTTTTCAGAGGCATGCAGCAAGGAATTTTCCTCTGTTGGTGAAACACTCTGACCCACTCGCTCTCCGGGCCGACTGGTGGATCATCTGATCCGCCAAACAAGTAGGCAGCTTCCACGTCGGCGCCGTCACTGAGCCACTGCATAGCGTCGTTCACACCCATGGAATGGCCTACGACGATTGTTGCGGGCGCCCGCGCGTTGTTGGCGGAGCGCAGATAGCTGAGCGCTTGTTTAGGAATGATCGTAGGATCCCAGGCGCTCCAGTCGGCATCGGCATTAGGAAGAGGAGTCGCTCCGTAACCGGCCTGGTCGGCGGACAACACGTCGTAGCCGGCCCGGACAAGAGCGCCCTGCAAGGCCAGTGCAGCCGGCTGCCGGGATCCATGCGGGTCATTCCCATGTAGCAGGATAGCTGTGCCCCGCGGCGTGTCGCTCGGAGCTCTGAGAATCCACGCTGCCGTTCCCGACTCCAGGTGCACACGCGTGCCGGGATTTGGTACCGTCGGAGCCAGGCGCAGCAGGAAAAGCGGATCCTGTGCCCACAGGCGCGAGCCAAAATCCTTGATCTGTCTGACGCTGCCGCCCAGGAGCACGAGCAGAATCCCGGGAAGCGCCAACAGTGTCCATTGAATCCGTGACGGTATGCGCCTCGTCAAGTTATCGAGGACAAGACCGGCCGCGGTAAAAGCCACCGCGGCGGCGACTACATTTGCGATGGGTACCGGTACGACCGACAGGGGCCACAACGCGATGATTGCGAGAAAGTCTGCGGCTGCTCGCGCTTGGCTCCTGACACTCACGGGGAGCACGGCGAGGATAACGGCCAAAGCCAACCCTAGAAGCAGGATTTGCCACAAGGGTACCCAGGCTTCCACGATCGTTCCAACCGTCCACGCCGCCATACCCAACCACAAGCCCGAAATCAGTTGCAAACTCAGCTTGAGAGGCGGGAGCGTAGCGCCCAGACAGGCCGCTCGAAATGTCAGAACTAACAGAGTAGCAGCACAATAAATAAGCATGGTTCTCATCGAAGTTATGCTTCGTTAGCATGTGCGTAGTGTGCCGACTGCAAAGGCCGGCTTCCAGTTCGGCTTTCTTCGCCTTGAGCGTCACAGCACTGCCACGTCACGGTGGCGGTCAATGGGGTTTTGCCGGACTGTCCGCGGAACATACTCTGGCATCCCATCAAGGGATAGACAGAAGCTCTCGATCCCGAGTTCGAAGCGCATCGGTCAACTCGCGAACGAGTCGCGGACCTCGATACACCATGCCGGTGTAGACCTGGATGAGGTCCGCGCCCGCCGCGCGCAAAACTTCGGCATCCGCGGCTGATGCTACTCCTCCGACACCGATGATGGGCATTGTGGGACCTAGAGTCTCACGGAGAATACGCACAGCGGCGCATGACTTGGCGAGAAGAGGGCGGCCGCTCAGTCCACCGGGCTCGTGTTTAAATGGATGATCCGGGATACTGTCACGCGACACGGTGGTGTTGGTAGCTATGATTCCCGAGACCGGCACGGAAGCGGCTGCCGCTGCGGTCTTTCGCAGCTCGATTTCCGTCAAGTCTGGCGAGATTTTCACGACAATCGGCACGCGTCGCGAGTGATGCCTCGCCAACTTGTGTGACTCCTCGAGAAGCCCCGATAGAAGCGGGACGAGCTGATCGGCGTCTTGAAGGGATCTGAGTCCTGCGGTATTCGGCGACGACACGTTGACCGTAACATAGTCGGCAACGGGGAAAACCGCGCGCAGGCAGAATACATAGTCATCGATGGCCCGATCGAGCGGTGTCGTGGCGTTCTTTCCGATATTTACCCCGACCACTCCCGCTGTTCGTCGCGAGCGCAGGCGCGCCACGATTCGCTCGACGCCATCGTTGGGAAATCCCATTCTGTTGATGATGGCCCCGACGTCCGGCAGGCGAAATACACGTGGAGTCGTGTTTCCTGCTTGTGGCTTTGGGGTTACGGTTCCCACCTCGACATGGCCGAAGCCGAGCGAAAACCAGCCGTCCACGGCCGTTCCATTCTTGTCGAAGCCCGCAGCCAGACCAACGCGATTGCCGAAGGTGAGACCCATGGCTCGAACTGGCGAGGCGCTTTGGGGTTGATGTGGCTTGAGCCTGCCGAGCAAGCTGACCGTAGCGAGCGTCAACGCATGCGCTGCTTCCGGCGGAAGAAGGAATAGAGCGGACCTCACAACCCGGTAAATCATGGCGAGAAAGTATCACCCTACCTGGCAAGATGACGTTGTTGCGGTGCACACAGTATATTCTGAAGTTGCGACAGATATCTCGGGCTGCCTACTGTCGCGATAAGATGGACGACGATTTTATGAAGACCAGACTTCTTGACAGCGTTGCCGCGACAACCGCCCATCGCGATCGCGATGAGCTCGATCGCGCCGTGGTCCGTCTTCTACTGCAGTTTCTCGAAGCGCATTCGGTGACCTTGCTGCGGCTGATCGATGACGGCCAGGTCAAGCGAGTTGCTCACCGGGTCAGCATGAATCAACAAGACGGCGAGCTTCCGACCGCTGCCGTGGGTGAGTTGGCGGATCTGCCCGCACTTGCCGACTACCCGGCATGGCAGGAATGCGCTCTTCGCGGCGAGCTCGTGCAAAGTAGTGGAGGTGATGGTCGCCCGATAACTCTCGTTCCAATTCGGGGCGAGCGCGACGTTGTTGGGTTGCTCGTCATCGAATCCGCGACCGCATTATCACGGCGTGAAACCGATCTCACGCGCGGCATCGTAGGTATCGTGAGGAATCACCTCGCGTTACTGGACTATGGCGAGCTCGACACGTTAACCGGTCTTCTCAATCGAAAAACGTTCGAAGGTTATTTCGAAAAGTTGCGACAGCGAGCGAACAACCGGCCGAAGACGCCGCCTGTAGGGACTTTGTCGGCGCAAAGCGCTGCTGCGTGGGAGCCGAGCTGGCTTGCAATCATTGATATCGATCACTTCAAGGCCATCAATGACGGATATGGGCACTTGTTCGGCGATGAAGTGCTCTTGCTCGTGAGCCAATTGATGAAGCACTCCTTCCGCGGCGCCGACCACCTGTTTCGCTTCGGAGGTGAAGAATTCGTCGTTGTGCTCGAGCACGCCAGTGATTCCGGCGCGCGGATTGTGTTGGAACGGCTTCGAGAAAAAATCGCCAAGCACAACTTTCCACAGGTGGGCCATCTAACAGTCAGTATAGGCTACACACTTATCGACCGGGGCGATATATCTACCACGTGCGTGGGACGTGCGGACGCTGCCCTTTACTATGCAAAGGGCCATGGCCGTAACAACGTGCAGAACTGTGAAAGCCTGATTGCCGAAGGAAAGATCGCTTCCGAGCGCGATGCCGGAGACATCGAGCTGTTCTAGCCATAAACTCGCGACCATGGTCGGGTCCGAACTCCTGGTACCTGCGGGCCATCGCCGGCCTCGATTGAAGGAACCCCCATCCATGCCCTAAACTATCGCCCTCTCCCAAGGCTTTACCTATGCTGACCCATCTGCTGCAGGCAAAACTACACCGAGTGCGCGTGACAGGCGCGGATCTGCATTACGAAGGATCCTGTGGTATCGACGAAATTCTGCTGGAAGAATCCGGCATTCGCGAATTCCAACACCTGGAAATCTATAACGTCGAGAACGGCGAGCGCCTCACCACGTATGCGATCAAGGCGCCTCGGGGAAGCGGAACGATCTGTCTGAACGGCGCCGCGGCACGCAAAGCGGCACCAGGTGACCACCTGATCATATGCACCTATTCCTACTACAGCGAGGATGAGTTGGCCCGCCACCAGCCAGTTATCATTCTGGTCGACGACAAAAACCAGCCGCGCCACCGAAAGCCCCCTAAAACGAATGAGTGATCCTGCGGCAGGATGCCGAGGTATCCAATCTTCGAACCCAGGGAATCAAGTGACCGAAGCACTAGCAGGGGTACCCTCCAAGACGAACTGCGGCTCGCCCCTGATCGAGCCCATCGTGGCCGACGCGGCCGCTATCGCCGCCCTGAGGCGCGATCTCCACGCTCATCCCGAGCTGTGTTTCCAGGAGCAGCGTACTTCCGATTTGATTGCCAAGACACTGTCCGACTGGGGGATTCCTATCCATCGAGGCTTGGGAAAAACAGGTGTTGTCGGCATCATCAAGAGCGGCAACAGCACACGCTCGGTAGGCTTGCGCGCCGATATCGATGCTCTGCCCATAACCGAGCACAATACATTTCCCCATGCGAGTGTGCATTCCGGCAGGATGCACGCCTGTGGTCACGATGGTCACACCGCGATGTTGCTCGCGGCCGCCAAGTACCTCTCCAAACATCGTAACTTTGACGGCACCGTCTACCTGATTTTCCAACCCGCCGAAGAAGGTGGCGGTGGCGCGCGCGAGATGATGAAGGACGGACTGTTCGAACGGTTTCCGATGGAAGCCATCTTTGGCGCTCACAATTGGCCCGGCCTGGGCGTGGGACAATTTGCGCTGAAGTCCGGTCCGATATTTGCTTCCAGCAACGAATTCCGAATCACGCTCCGCGGCAAGGGTGCGCACGCGGCAATGCCACACAATGGCGTCGATCCGTTGCCGATCGCCTGTCAGATGGTGCAGGCATTCCAAACCATCATTACGCGCAACAAACGCCCGATCGACACCGCCGTGATTTCGGTCACCATGATTCACGCCGGAGAAGCCACCAACGTAGTGCCCGACTCCTGTGAGATTCAGGGCACAGTGAGAGCTTTCACGGTGGAGGTGTTAGATATGATCGAGCGGCGCATGCGAACGATCGCCGCAGCCACCTGCCAGGCCTTCGAGGCCAGCTGTGAATTCGAGTTTCGCCGCAACTACCCACCGATCCTCAATCACCCCAAGGAGACTGAGTTCGCGCGCACCGTGTTGGCCCAGGCGGTGGGCACGGAAAACGTCCTGGAATTCGAGCCCACGATGGGAGCCGAAGATTTCAGCTTCTATCTGCTGGAAAAACCCGGTTGCTATTTCGTCATCGGCAACGGTGATGGCAGCCATCGCACCGGCGGTCACGGCGGCGGCCCCTGCATGCTGCACAACCCGAGTTACGACTTCAACGACGAGCTCATTCCCATCGGGGGCTCGATGTGGGTGAGGCTGGCAGAGGCCTGGCTGAACAGAAATCTTTGAAGAGCATGGGCTGACGGACTTTCCTGCTACCTCGAGCTCTCTGCCTGCTCGTGCAGCCACTCAATCACCGAGCGGATCTCGGGGCGATCCGCCAACTCCTTCGGATAGACGAGGCAATGTTTCACCGGACTTTTGATCCGTCGCTTGAACGGCGTTACCAGCCGTCCCTCCTGGATAGATTCCTTGATCAGCGAAGTGCGTCCCATGGCCACGCCCTGGTGGCCCAACGCCGCTTCGATGGACATATGGGCAAGGTTGAAAAATTGCCCCTTGGTGCTGTCGACTTGAGTCGCTCCCACCGCGCGCAACCAATGTCGCCACTCCGCATTCTCATCTGCTCCCGCCCAGGGATGCACATCGTGCAGGAGCGTGCAGCGAGCTAAGTCCTTCGGATTCTTGAGGGGATGTTTCGCCGCGTATTCAGGGCTGCACACCGGCATCAAATACTCGTCCATGAGGGGCTCCGAGCGCAGCAAAGGAAGCTTCCCCTTGAGCATCTCGATCGCGAGATCGAAGTCCCGGTGTGCGGGATCGAAGTAGCCGTAAGCCGCGTTGATGGACAGCTT
>Ga0206967_1088_pt2 | contig 18106 bp, 10 predicted proteins | sample Alteio_BWOrgHeat_24_FD_153259 | JGI IMG/M metagenome (GOLD analysis project Ga0206967, IMG submission 153259) | Enriched cells from forest soil in Barre Woods Harvard Forest LTER site, Petersham, Massachusetts, United States -... | ecosystem: Environmental > Terrestrial > Soil > Temperate forest >...
GGGTGGAATGTAGCCAGCTTAATAAACGTTAGGATTAACTATACCGAGGGCGCCGATTTTGCACCTCGCGGCGGCACTAATTTAAACGGTCGTTGGGACTGCAACGGGGGTGTAAAAGCTAGGGAGCCGCAGGGTCCGCCGTCCGAATTTCATCGTTTAGCCCCACGAGGACCACCCGGCCACCGTTTCCAGCCAGGCCGGTGAAATCATCCAGCGTGTTGGTTGCGTGGGATATCCACGAACTTCCATCAGAGGAAATTAAGATCGTGCCGTCCTGGCCGACGGCCACCCATTGATTGCCGAACCAGGCGACGTTCAGCAGGCGTTTCGTGGTGCCGGAAACGCGGGCTGTCCACGTCAGCCCATCGGGTGATGTAAAAATGAAACCGCTGTCGCCGACCGCCACAAATTGAGTGCCATTCCAAGCAACGCTGTACAAGATGCCGCTGGCGCCCGCGAGTCGGGCGGTCCAAGTGGCGCCATTCGTTGAACTGGCGATAGCGGCGGTAATCGCATTAGTATTAAAATTAAAATTGGCGCCGACGGCGACAATGGCCTGCCCGTTCGTGGCCACAGCGTTGAAGCTGGTCGTCGCAGGAAAAGATTTGATCGTCCAGGTAATGCCATTGGGTGAAGTTAAGACGGTGCCCAAAGGGGCCGTGGCCGTGCTGGCACCGCCAACCGCGAGAAATTGACTGCCCGTCCAACAAACTCCCGCCAGTGCATCAGTGGTACCGGAAACACGCGCCGTCCAATTACCACCATCGGGTGAAGTCATGATCAAACCACCATCGCCAACGGCGACAAATGTCGTGCCGTTCCACACGATGTCATGCAGCGAATGAGCGCCGGTGGAGGCCTGGAATGTCCAAGTTATACCATCGGGAGAAGTTTCAATAACGGGTGGTGCCGTAGGGCCCAAAGCAGGATCATTTACCCCGACCGCGACAAAAAGGGTGCCATTCCACGCCACGGCATTGAATTGGCCCTCGCCGGCGGAAAGTGCGCCATCGGGGCTGCGTTTGGTCCAGGAACTGAAATCTATCGGCAGCGTAACAGAAAGGGTGGCCGCGTTGCTCGGTATTGCTCCGGCATTATTGGTTACGAGGCAGCGGAATTGGTCGCCACTCAAATTCAAGGGTGCATTAGTGAGCGTCAATTTGGTCGTGGTTACACCGCTGTAAGTTGCATCATTAGCCACGTTGCTCCAGGTGGAACCGCTATCAGTGGAAACTTGCCACTGAAACGTTGGCGTAATTTTGTTTTTCGCGATGGCCACCGAGAAAAAAGCATTTTGTCCGGCCAGAAGGGATTGGCTGGAAGGCTGGCTGGAAATGACGGCCAACGGTTTAATCGCGAGCGTGGCTTTGGCTGTAGCCGCGCCAAAATCGTTCATCACGGTGACCGAATAAACGGCCGCATCCCCAGGTTGCACGTCAGGCAAGGTCAACGTGGAGTTTGTTTCGCCGGCCAGGACGGTTTTCCCTTTGAGCCATTCGTAAGTCAGATTGGCGGTGCCGTTGGCGGTGACGCTAAAAGTGGCATTCGCGCCTTGGGCGATGGATTGCGATACGGGCAGAGAAGTAAAATACGCCGGGACGCCAACCGTCAGCATTCCGGCCGGGCTGGTGATCGGGTTATCCGAAGCATTATTGATGCTGCAACGAAAGAGGTCCCCACTGCTGCCGGGGCTGACATGGCTAAGGACGAGCGCGGCGGCCGTCGCTCCGCTGATGCCGTTGCCATTGGCCAGATTGAACCAGGTGGTGCCCCCATCTGAGGAGGCCTCCCATTGATAACTGAATGGCGGCGTCCCGCTGACAGAGACTGTGAACTTGGCCGACTTGCCGACGACGACTGAGGCATTCGCAGGCGGCACGGGGACTCCGGGCGCCACGGCCACCCCGAGCGTGGTGAGCTGCAGGGTCGAGGCCACCGATAAAATAATTTTGGTCCCGCTCTCGCTGCCGGTGCCGCTCATCGAGGCCACAGTGTTTCCGGACAAAATGAGATTGTTTAAACCGAAACTAAAGGCCGGAGTCTCTCCGGCGAGAATAGGCGTGGTGATGATGAAGGCACCCAATGATGTCACCACCCGGGGCGCAGCGCCGCCGTCGTAATAGGACACGGGGAGACCCCGGTTAATCGTCACGCCATCCGTATTCGACGTGATGGCCTGCGGCGTCAAAAGATTGCCGGGCAAGCTGGAATACGGCGTTTTGTTCAAGGGGACATATTGCCCATCGGTGACTGCGAGCGTGCCGGTCAAGGTGCCATGAAAGGTCTTGGTGCCCGTAAAATTTCCGGTGCCAAAATTACTGTACTCGACAGTAATGGTGTAGGTTTCCGTGGCTTTGTATTTGACGGTGCCGGCCACGAGAGGGGCTGTCGCAAGCAGCAGAGACAACCCGGCCAAACGGAAAATTGAAAAAGCAACGCGCATGCAAATCACGAGTGAGCAGCAGACTCGCGAGTAAACTATCATTCACCATTACGAGCCGACCGTCAATGTCGCGGAGTTGCTCGCATCCCACACCCGCCTCAGGAAACCTCAACTTTTCGCAAACTTCGTTATAAGGCTGCACCACCCAAGCCGACCGACAATGTCGCTGGGTTGCTGGTGGCGGGGGTGCCGGCGGGATTATTAACGATGCAATGGAATTGCTGGCCGTTCATGAGCACCGTGGTTTTGGCGATGCTGTAAGTGTTGGTGGTGGCCTTGGGGATGGCCGTCCAGTTCGTTCCATCAGTCGACATTTCCCACTGGTACGTGAGCTTCGCCGTGCCGGTGGCGGTGACGGTGAATTTGGCGGCTTTGCCCGCGACGACCGAGACATTGACCGGTTGCTTGGAAAAACCGGCGGGGACAATAATCTTCAACGTCGCCTTGTCGGTCAGGGTTTTGAAGGGGTTGGCAACCGTCACCGAATAAGTGTCCGCATCGGCGGCCTGGGCGCCAGTGATGGTGAGGCTCGAGACTGTTTTGCCCACCAGCAGCGTTTTGCCTTTATACCATTGATAGGTGGGTGCGGGGTCGCCAGTGGCGGTGACGCTGAAAGTCGCATCCTGGCCCTGGACTTGGGTGATGCTCACCGGTGCAGCGGAAATACTGGGCGGCCCGCCGACGATAAGCGTGGCGGGGGCGCTGGCGGTCGAGGTGCCGGCGTTGGTCACTACGCAGCGGAATTGGTCGCCGCTCAGATCCAAGCTTGCAGCACTAAAGTTGAGTGTGGCGGTAGTGTTGCCGGAGGCGGTATCGGCACCGTTGGTGATATTGGTCCAGGTGGTTCCGCCATCAGTGGAAACCTGCCAGAGATAGGAAAGCGGGGGGGAACCGATGACAGTGACGGTCAGCTTGGCGGGCTTGCCCGTAAGAACGTTGGTGTTTACCGGTGGTTTGCTGAAGGTCGGCGGGATGAGGACCGTCAAGGTCATGTTGCTGCTCATTTCACCCACGAGGTTGCTGGCCTTGACGAGATAATTACCCGAGGCGGAAACTTGAAGGTTGGTCAAAGTCAGGGCAGCGTTCGTCTGGTTGGTCAGGGCGGTACCATTTTTGTACCACTGATAACTCATCGGATCGCTGCCGGTAAAAGTGGCGGAGAAAGTCGCGGTATCACCTTTGAGTTTTAGCGCATCGCTCAAGCCGGCGGATAAAGCGGGCGGCGTGGCCTCCGCCGTGGGCGTAAGTAGAAAGGCGTGAACGGTGGTCGAATTGACCGAGCCCACGATGGCCTCACCGACAATCTGGCCGCCGTCATTGATGGCCAGGGCGGCGTCCAGGGTATGGCCGCCGGCACCGGTCATCGTGAGGTCGTTTAAATCCGTCATGGCCCCATTCGAATAAATAAAACCGTCCGTGGTGGTATTGCTGGGAGTGATGTAGCTATATCCCACAATGTCGCCGGAGTTATTAATGCCATAGGCCACGGAGGTGTTGCCGCCCAGTGTGCCGAGGTCGCTCAGCACCCCACCGGAATACAAAAAGGCATCAAAGGCACCGCCAGTGGTATTACCAACGCCGACGACTTGCCCTGAATCATTAATGTGCAGAGCCTCGCTGAAAGTACCCCCCGGCAACACTCCCAAGTCTTTGGAATGGCCGGCAGCATAAAGAAAAGCATGCTCGACCAGGTCTCCGCTAAGATCGCTCCAACCCACGATCTGGCTCAGGTTATTGATACTGGAAGCTTCCGAAGTATTTCCGCCCAGGGAAGGCAATAAGGTGATGGCGCCGTTGTTGGCAACAAAAGCACGAAGAACGATGGTGGCGCTACTGTTGGGATTGGGGTTGGCGCCTTCGATAAAGCCGACCACCTGCCCCGCCTCATTGACGCCTTCCGCCGCGCTATAATTCGCGCTGGCCGCAGCATTCAGATCCAAGGGGCCGGACGCCGCAAAGCGAACCGCATGAAAGGCACCGGTGGAGGCAACGTTACCGTAACCGACAATGGTGCCGGCATCATTAACCGCGAGTGCGCCACTCCCCACCCCACCCTTGAGCGTCCCCAAGTCGCGCAGCGTGCCATTCCAAAACTCGAAGGCGTGGGTATCAGTGTTGGAAATCGTCGCCGTCCCGACGACATGTCCGCTTTCGCTGATAGCGTACGCAGTTGAATTACCGCCGGAAAAAGTGCCTAAATCGGTAAAAACATAACTCGAGGCAACGGTGGCCGGCTCATTGTTTAAATTTGTGGAAGCCGGGTTGGAAGACGAGGGGGCTACCGCATTTGCTCCGCTTGGTAAAAAAGCTGCAGCAATTAGTCCAAGGGAAAGCCGATGGCGTGCGAACATAATAAAACAGGGTGGAAGGTGGTGCCCGGCGCGGACTTAGCATTCCCGAGAATGCCTGAACGTATAATAAGAACGCGCGCCAACGTGTTACAGATTAGCGAGGTTTCCAATTTTTAACAAGGAAAACCCGTCGAGAAAACCCCCTATAATACCCAACTTAATTTATAATGCCCCACCCCAACTTTAGTTAACCGTCAAGGTGGCGGGGTTGCTGGTGGCGGCCTGCGCGGCGGCGTTATTCACCACGCAGCGGAACTCTTGCCCGCTCATCGCGCCGGTCGTTTTGGCGATGCTGTAGGAGTTGGCGGTGGCTTTGGAAATGGCCGTGAACGTTGTGCCACCGTCGGTGGAGATTTGCCATTGATAAGTCAGCTTCGAAGTGCCGGTGGCAACCACGGAAAATTTTGCGCCCTTACCCGCCACCACCGTGGCATTCGCCGGCTGGGTGGAAATGCCCGCCGGCACGATTACCACCAGCGACGCTTTGGCCGTGAGCGCGCCAAAGGCGTTGGTGACCGTGACAGAATAAGTATTCGCATCAGTGGCTTGCACATTGGTCAGATTGAGCGTGGCGCTGGTCTGGCCATTGAGTGCGTTCTTGCCTTTGAACCATTGGAACGTGGGCGCAGGGAAACCCGAAATGCTGACGGTAAACGTGGCATCCTGGCCGGCAATCTCAGTGAGATTTGCCGGCGGGGTGGTAATTTTTGGCGCACTGCCGACCGCCAGACTGACCGGCGTGGTAACCACGGGGAGGTTGGCGGCGTTGTTTACCGTGCAACGGTACTCGTTGGCGTTCAATCCCTGGGTCGCGCTGGCAATATTGAGCGTCGCCGCGGTGACTCCTGTGGTGCCGTTGCCATTGGTGACGTTACTCCAGGTGCTGCCGCCATCGGTGGAAACCTGCCACTGATAAACCAACGGTGCGCTGCCGGTCATTGTGGCCGTAAATTTTATAGCTTTGCCCACCGCCACGGCGAGGCCAACGGGCGGCTTGCTGATGGCGGGCGGGATGACAACCGTCAACGTCATGTTGCTGCTGACCGTACCGACCAAATTGGTGGCCACGACGGCATAATTGCCAGAGTTTCCCGGAGCCATGTTACTGAGGGAGTAGGTGGCGTTCGTGGCGCCGGCGATGGCCAAACCGTTTTTGTACCACTGGATTTTCAGCGGATCGCTGCCGCTGATGGCCGGGATGAGCGTGAGATTATCCCCCTTGAGCTTGAGCGCATCAGACAAGGGCGAAGAAATGCCGGGCGCAACCGATTCGGCAAAGGGCGTCAGTAAATAGGCATGGGGAAAGCCATCGGGAGCCACCGCTTGGCCGACGATTTGGCCGGCGTCATTAATGGCGTTGGCCGTTTCCAAGGTGTAGCCCGAGGCCCCGGAAATATTAAAATTGGCCAGCGGGGTCATGGCGCCATTGGTGTAAATAAACGGAACCAAATTGGTAAAATTGTCGCTGAAATTGAGATTACTTTCGCCGACGATGTCGCCATTGTTGTTGATACCCGCGGCTTGGGCCACCTGGCCGCCCAGGGTGCCCAAATCGGTCATCACGCCATTTTTGTAGCTGAAGATATCGCGGGCCGTGGTATTGCTGTTGCCGCTTTCGCCGGTAATTTCGCCTGCATCGTTGATGCCCGAGGCGACGCTGAAATTCGAATTGGGCAACCCGCCCAGTTGGGTCACCCCGCCTTTGGTATAAAGGAAGGCATGTTTGTAGCTCGTGCTGCTGTAACCCACGATTTCCCCCAGATTGTTGATGGCCAGGGCCTCGGAGGTCAGCCCGATCATGCCAGTGAGATAGGTTGTCTTGCCCCCGACATAGACAAAGGGGAGAGTATCGAGCACCGTTGAATTCTTTAGTTCGGGAACTTGTGCGTACCCGACCACCGCGCCGGAGTTGTTAATCGCCATGCTCGAGCTGGTCGGGTAAATATTTCCCGAGGTCGCCTGCACCACACCCATCAGGCCGATAGCGGTATCCCCTTTCCCTGAATTCACTACGGCGACGATGCTTGAACCACCCGGAGCAGTGTACTCGCTATCGCCCACGACCGTGCCCGCAGCATTGATGCCATTGCCGAGGCTGTTGACACTCGCATTACCCAGCGCGCCCAAGTTCGTAAGCGTGCCCGAAAAATAAGTTATCGCTTGCTGAAGTCCGCTGAAAGTAGCAAAGCCAGTGACGTGGCCGGTCGAAGAAATGCCAATCGCTGAGGATGTGCCACCGGCCAGTGCGCCGATATCGGTAAAAACGTAGTCGGGGGGGGTTATGGCGGGAGTATCGACTCCGCTGCCAGGTCCGCGATTACCTCCTGCCGGGGTCTCGGCAGAATAGGCAGGGCTGGCCAGCAAGAATGCAGCAAAAACCAAAGCTGGGGGGATCGATTGGGATATTTTCATGACTAATAGTAAGATGCCGGTATGACGCACATACGGACAAATAATTGAGGGTTATGAGCAAATCTAATTAATTCCTTATAAACCATTTTAGTAAAAGAAATGCTTATTGGGAGTTAATGGTAAGGGTGGCGGCATTGCTGGTCGCAGGGGCGGCGGCGGCATTATTCACGATGCAACGGAACTGCTGGCCATCCATGAGCGCAGCCGTCTTGGAAATACTGTAAGTAGCGGTGGTGGCTTTGGGGATGTCCGCCCAAGTTGTACCACCATCCGTCGACATTTGCCATTGATATGTAAGTTTCGCCGTGCCGACGGCTGTTACCGCAAACTTGGCCGGTTTGCCCGAGACTACCGATACATTTATCGGCTGTTTGGTGATTGAAGCCGGGGCAATGATTTTGAGCGTGGCCTTGACCGTGGCGGAGCCCAGCACATTCGTGGCCGTGACCGAATAAGTGTCGGCAGAAATAGCCTGGACGTTTGTCAGGCTCAGAGTTGAGTTCGTCTCCCCGTTTAAAGCATTCTTGCCCTTGAACCATTGAAAGGTTGGCGCCGGTGATCCACTAACCGTGGCGGAGAAGGTGGCATCCTGGCCCACAACCTCCACCAAGTTGGCTGGAACGGCGGTGAATTTTGGCGGTGCGCCCACCGTCAAGGTAACGGGTTCGCTCGTGAGACTGGAGCCGGCATTGGTGATGATGCACTGGAATTGCTGCCCATCCATCCCCTGGAGTGAGTTGCCCAAGCTGAGCGTCGAAAGGTTGGCGCCAGTGACATTGCCACCGTTGGTAATATTCGTGAACGTATTGCCACCATCCGTAGAAATCTGCCATTGGTAAGCAATGGGCGCGGTGCCAGTGGCGGTAACGGACAACTTCACCGGCTTGCCGACCAGCACGGCTGTATTTACGGGGGGATTGCTAATGGCGGGCGGAATCACCACGGTGAGCCGCATTTCATCGGAGATGTCACCGACCAGATTGGCGGCCGTCACCGAATAATTGCCGGTGTTGCCCACCTGCAGGTTCGTCAGCGTGAGGGTGGCATTGGACTGATTGGCCATGGCCACTTTATTTTTAAACCACTTGTAAGTGAAGGGACCGCTGCCAACGATGTCCGAAGTCAGAGTAATCGACTGGCCTTTGAGCTTCAAGGCATCGGCCAGCGGGGTATTGACCGATGGTGGCGTGGCCTCGCTGGTCGGGGTCAGCAAATACGCATGGCCATGGCCGTTGGGATCCGTGGCCTGGCCGACAATCTGTCCGCCACTGTTGGTTCCATTGGCCGAAGTGATCACATAGCCCGCCGCGCCGGTGAGCGTTAAACTGTTGAGGTCGGTCATATTGCCGCCGGTATAAATAAAACCGTGCGTGATGAAAGTGCTATTGGAGATGGTGCTCTCACCCACGACATCGCCGTTGTTATTGATGGAGCGTCCAACGGACTCGTTGCCGCCCAGCGTCCCCAAATCCACCCCGGTGCTGGCGCCGTTTGAAAGAAAGGCGTGGGAAGTCAATGTCTCCAGAATGGAGTTCCCACTGATAGTAATGGAAGTTGCGTTGCCGGTAATCTGGTCAAAGTCATTAATGGCCAAAGGTTCGAGGTAATAAGTATTCGGCGGTCCCGAGATAATCGTCGCCGTCGAGCCCGAGGCCATGAAAAAACCGTCGGGATACGCCCCGCCCGTGGAAAAAGAGTCCCATCCAATAATATCGCCGCTGTTGTTGATGCCTGTGGCGGCAGAGGAATAGGCGATGCCTTGATTGGGGGTCTGAATCAAAGCGATGCCGCCACGGGCGAATTTGGCAGCAAAATTCCGGGTTGTTTCCGTGCTCGTCGTACCACTCAAGGTGGTGACGATGGAATCCGTGTTGCCGACGGCCACACCCGTGTCGTTGATGGCAAGGGCCTGGCTGTTTAATAACCGCAAGGAACTGGTGCTGCTGCGGGTGGAACTGGAAATGAGCACATTGGGCGAGACGTTGCCAAGATTGATGAAATGGTTGGTGGAATAGGCAATGGCGGTAGTGGCCAACAGTCCTTTGACTACCGAACTGGTAAAGGTGCCCCGACCGACGACCTCATCCCCGAGGTTAATGGCCATGCCAAATGAGGCCTGATTGGCCTCGAAAGCACCCAGATCAGTCATCGTGCCGTTAAAGTAGGAAAATGCCCGGGTGGTGGTGTTAGAGGTAGAACAACCGGTGATATGACCGGCCTCATTGATCGCAGCTGCCAGCGAAAAATTGCCGCCGGGCAAAGCGCCCAAATCTGTAAAAACATAACTGGCCCTTCCGATAGCCGGCACATTGGCCACCAAGGGCGGCGGCGGATTCCCTTGATCATCCAGGATGACCTCGGCCGAATAGGCCAAGGACATCCCCAAGAAAAGGGCTCCGGCAATGAGGGAAATGGGGGTAAGCAGCTTATTCACACGCATAGAATGGTTAATGACGCCCGGATAGGCGAAATGTTTTCACTTTCGTCTTATGTATAAGATTAATTAATTTTAATTTTGAAAGCATTTAAATGCTTTTAACGTTTTTTAAAATAGGATTAGATGATTTATCGTAAAGTCTAATATAAAAGTTGTTTTAAGCACATTTGATCAGGTACATGCGCCACAAATTGCCGAAAGCCGTATCTCCGCTTGACGCGGCTTAGCGCCAACGGTGGGTACATCACAGCAAAAAAAGCCTGAAAATGGCCTGCGAGAGCAGCTAAATATCCATGGAGCGGTCATTCTGCCGGGGTGCATACATACTTGAGCACCCGCAGAATAACCATTCCGCACAAAATCGGCCAACCTATGAGTTAAGCTAATTACTCAACAAAAGCGCGAGCTATTACGAAAACTTACCTTGCGAGCTTCCCCTGTCTCTCCCAACGGTTCTCCTTCGTCATTTAACTTCCCACTGACAAAGTCACCGGGTTACTTATTACCGGAGTGGCGGTCGAATTATTCACGATGCAACGGAACTGCTGGCCGTTCATCGGCAACGTCGTTTTGGCGATGCTGAAGGTGGCAGCCGTTGCCTGGTCGATATTAGTCCAATTGGTGCCGCCGTCGGAGGAAATCTGCCACTGGTAAGTCAACGGTGCGGTGCCGGTAGCCTTGAGGGTGAATCGTGCGGGCTTGCCCGGGGCCACAGACACGCTGGCGGGCTGGGTAGCAATGGCCGGGAGCAGGATAACCTTAAGGGTGGCACTGGCGGAAACGGTCTTGAACGGGCTGGTGACCTTAATCGTGTAGCTACCGGCATCGGCCGCCTGCACACTGGTGAGAGTGAGGGTGGAATTCGTCTGCCCGGTGAGAATAGTAGTACCCTTGAGCCATTGATAGGTCGGTGCGGGCGTGCCCGTGGCAGTGGCGGAGAAAGTGGCATCCGTGCCCTGTACGGAGGTAAGACTGACCGGCTTGGCGGTGATGACCGGCGGGGTGCCGACGGTGAGCGTGGCGGGAGCGGTGGTCACTGGCGCATTTATGGGGTTGTTGATAATGCAGCGAAAGAGGTCGCCGCTGGAAGCGAGCGTCGTGTTGGCGACCATGAGGGTTTCGCTGCGGTTGCCCGAAACGATGTCGCTGGTGGTGGTATTGGCGCTATTGGTGACGTTGGACCAGGTCGTGCCACCATCCGTGGAAGTTTGCCAGATATACGAAATAGGCGGCGTGCCCGTGGGCGTAGCGGTGAATTTCGCGGTATTCCCCGTAACTACGGCATCGCTGGCGGGTTGGCGGCCAACGCCGGGGGTGACGACAATGGTGACATTGGAATGGGTACTGGCCGATCCAACCAGGTTGGTGACGGTAACGGAATAGTTGGCGGTATTGGCGACCGTTAAATTGGTAAGCACGAGCGTGTCGTTATTTGCATGGAGGATGGGATGGCCGTCGCGGAACCATTGGATGTGCAGCGGATTACTGCCGCCAGAGATTAGCGGAGGCACCGTCCCGTTAATCGCCACGGGAACAATGGTGAGATTGGAGCCCACCAAAAGCGCGGTGTTGCGTGGCAACCGATTGACGGTGGGCGGAGTCGCCTCGCTGGTGGGCGTGAGAAGGTAGGCGTGGGTGTTGCCGGAAGCAGTAAGGAAGGAGCCTACGATTTGGCCGCCATCATTAATGCCCGTGGCGGTTTGCAAAGTTTCGTTGGCGTTCAGGCCGGTAATGGTGATGTTGCTGGAGGCGGCATCGTTAAGGTTGATGATCGTCCCATTGGAATAAAGGAACGGTTCAAATGTCGTATTGCCGGAAGTGAGCGTGCTGACACCGACGACGTCGCCAACATTATTCATGGCGTCGGGCTCGGTCTCGTTGCCACCCAGGGAACCGAGATCTGTCGCCTTGCCTTCGGAGAAAAAGTAACCGTGTTCCACGGTCGTGTTGCCGGTAGTCGTAGAACTGAAGCCGACGACCTGGCCCAATTCATTGATGGCCGTCGCCTCACTGCTTGTGCCCACAAATAGCGAGCCAAGATCACGTAAAAACCCCGAGGTAAAAATGAAGCCGTGCTTTTTGCCAGCCTTGGTCAGACTCCAACCCACAATCTGGTCGGCGTCATTCAAGCCAAGCGCTTCGGAGCTGTTGCCGCCCAAATCGGCAATCGTGACAGTTTTGAAACCGTTATACCAAGTCGACTGGGTGACATTGCTCGAGACATCAATAAAGCCGGCGGCATGCCCCAAATTGTTAATGCCAAAGGCGACACTGGACTTGGTCGTTGAACCGCCAATGCCGACGAAGTTGCCCGTCACATTGGTGGCCGCCACAAAAACGCTGCTCGAGAAATTGCCAACGCCCGCGACTACGCCGGAAGAATTAATGCTAAAGCCCATGGAGCCCAGGCCGGTGGTGACCACGCCGACGTCGGTCATTCTGCCGTTAAAATAGGAAAAGGCGTGGTGAACTAAAGTTGTCGTATTCCCAGTATTGCCGGTGCCGACCACGGTTACGTTTGCGTCAGACCAGCCCGTGATGTGGCCAGTGGGGCCGATGCCGAAGGCCATCGATTGGGCCGTAGTATTGCCGGAAAGGGTGCCTAAGTCCTTGAATACGTAGCTGGTTGCCGCAAGGTCAGTGGTGGCTCCGCCGCCGTCCGAAGGCGGAGTCCCCCCGGGTGCCGTGTCCACAGCATAAAGGGGACTTACACACAGCAGCAGCGCCGCGAGTATCCGACCCGGAGTAATGATCAGCTTCCGCACAGGGGTAAAAGACATAGTAGTAGTATAAGGCAGCTCGGTGAACCCCGGCAAAGGCAAAGTGTCGCTTATTTTGCGGGATAATTCTTAGCTTCGCGCCGATAGATGCGGTCCAAATGAGCCAGGAGGTCGCCGAGGGTACGACCGTCCGTCATGATATTAGTTCCAGCCCGCAGGTAGAAAGGCTCGCGTTCAGCCAAAAGTTCGCGAATGCGGGCTTCGGGGTCGGCGACATTGAGGAGGGGGCGGCTGGGATTCCCGCGGGTGCGCTGGAGAATGGTTTCCGGCGACGCGATGAGGCAGACGAGGACACCGCGCTCGCGCAAGAGATCGATCATCCCCGGGATCGTCACCAACCCGCCACCCAGGGAAATAATGCACCCGCGCGCGGGATGGCCGCGCTCGATGAACTCGCGCTCCATGCGGCGGAACCCTGCTTCGCCTTCGTCAGAAAAAATTTTCGCCACGGGCTTGCCGGCGCCGCGGGCAATGACTTCGTCCGAATCCAGGAAGCGCATATGCTTTGTCTCCGCCAGTTTGCGACCCAGCGCGGACTTGCCGGTGCCCATGAAGCCGGCCAGGTAGAGATTCGGGGGTGGTGTGTTATCAGGAGCGGACACAGCCGCGCAGCCTAGGCGGGCATTTACGCGCCTGCAAGCAGGTAGCTATGCGCGCTTGCCGTTTTGCCGTTTCTCGGCGATACTGTCGGCGATGAAGAACGACGTTGAGGAGGTGACCATCAAAGGCGTGATGCCCACGTCCAATGGCTGCGCCGTGTTCCTCGGGGCGAAGCAGAAGACTTTTGTTATCTACGTGGACCAGTCCATCGGCAACGCCATCCAGATGACCATCCACGATGTCAAGAAGGACCGGCCGCTGACCCACGACCTGATCGGGCATATTTTTGCGGGGCTGGGCGTGGTGGTGGAGCGCGTCATCATCAATGACGTGGACTCAGGAACGTTTTTTGCGCGCATCATCCTGCAGATGCAGAATGAACTCGGGAAAAAAGTCATCGAAGTAGATGCACGGCCGAGCGACTCCATGGTGCTGGCGCTGCAGGCCAAGAAGCCGATTTTCGCGGCGCGCAAAGTTTTGGACAATGTCGAGGACATGACGGAGATCCTCGAGCGCATTTTGAAGCAGCAGAACTAGATGCCCACCGCCGCACCATCGGCCTTGCAGAAACTGCCAGGCACGCTTGAGCCCGGGCCGGTGACGGCACTGGCGCCGATGCAGGATGTCACCACCCTGCCCTTCATGCGCGCGGTCGCCAAACGCGGCGGGCCGGATTGGTTTTTCACGGAATACTTTCGCGTGCATGAATCGTCGAGACTCGAACCGCATATTTTATCGAGCGTGACGGAAAACGACACCGGCCGGCCGGTGTTTGCGCAGTTGATTGGCGAGAGCTTGACGGACTTGGCGCGCACGGCCCGGGAGCTGGCGAAGCATCCCGTGGCGGGCGTGGACTTGAACCTCGGTTGTCCCGCGCCGAAAGTTTATCGAAAGAATGTCGGCGGTGGATTGTTAAGAGATCCGGCGAAGGTGGACGAAATTTTGGCGGTGCTGCGCGCGGAGTGCCCCGGCCGATTTACAGTGAAAATGCGCATTGGATTTGAGACGACAGATTTTTTTGCCCAACTGCTGGAGAGCGTGAACCGGCACAAGGTGGATTTGTTGAGCGTGCACGGGCGCACGGTGAAGGAAATGTACAAAGCCGAAGTGCACTACGATTGGATTGCCCATGCGGTGAAGCGCGCGCGTTGCCCGGTGCTGGCGAATGGGAACGTGACGTCGGCGGCGAAAGCCAAATGGGTGCTGGCGGAGACGGGCGCGGCGGGCGTGATGATCGGGCGTTCGGCCATTCGCAACCCGTGGATTTTCCGGCAGATTCGCGATGCGGTGGCGGGACGGAAGATTTTTCAGCCGACGCTCGGCGATGTGCGCGAGTATATTGATGACTTGCGGATCTCGATGGCGACGGACGGCATTCCCGATAAAGTGCAAGGCAGCCGCTTGAAAAAGTTTTTGAACTTTGTCGGCCAGTCGGTGGATGCGGAAGGGAAATTCCTTTACGACATGCGTCGCGCGGAAGGCTGCGAAGCGCTGATGAAAATTTGCGACCAGTATTTGATTAATGAAGGACGTGCAAACCAGCCCTTCCCCGAGGAGCCCCACCCCGGCCTCGTCGCCCGTCCCAATCGCGAAGAAGCGATTGAGACCGAGCCAGTGAGTTGCTCGTTGTTTACGGAGTGACAAGACTCCAATAAAACCGCCCTACTCCACCTTCTTCAGCGCTTCGATGTCTTCCTTCGGGGCGTGGAACACGGTGCCGTGGCGGAGGCCTTTGGGGTAAGTGAACTTGGACGATTCGTCGGTCCAGGTTTTTAAATCCGTTGAAGTGATGAGGCCGAAGGCGCCGTTGCGGTATTTATCGAAATAGATGAACCATTTATCACCGATTTTCACGGGTGTGGGGCCTTCGGACCAAATTCCGCTTGGCGAGATGGGCGCGGAAACATCGGTGTAGGGGCCGGCGGCTTTATCGGCAAAAGCGAGCTTAAGGTTTTTCTGCACCGGGAAGGGCGCGTTCGTCTCGTCCTTGAAGACCATGGCGAATTTTTTGCCATCCGGGAAAATCGCCGCATCAATGCAATTGAAGCCAGGGTTGAAAAAAAGCTTTGTCGCGCTGAAGGTTTTGAAATCCTTGGTCGTGACGTAATAGAGGCGGTTGTTGTAGCCGGGGTTGTTCGCGGCGGGGTTGGCGTCCTGGCCGTCGGTCTCGGGGAATTTGCCGGGGACGGAAGAGGACCAGAAGATGAGCCAGTCCTTATTCGCCTCGTCGTAAAATAATTCGGGCGCCCAGCAATTGCGCGTGGCGTCATCCTTCTCCATCAGCGGGACGAATTGCTCGTCGGACCAGTGGATCAAATCTTTGGACTCGGCGTAGCCGATGCCGTGGTCGTTCCAGCTGCACGTCCAGACGAGGTGGTAAACGCCGTCTGGACCGCGCTGGATGGACGGGTCGCGCAGCAACTTTTCCTTGCCGACTTGGGGTGCGAGGAAAACCTTATCACCCTTCAGGACGGTCCACTGGTAGCCATCGTCGCTGCAGGCCAGATGCAAGCCGTCCTTCTCGCCTTTGAAATAGGCAAACAGGAGCAATTCGGATTTGACTGCATGCGCGGACGAGGTGGCCGGAGCGGGAGCCGCAGCGGGAGCCGAGGCCGGCGCATACGCCGCACGGAGGCTGGCGAAGGTGACGCAGCCGACGGCCAGCAAACCGATGAGTTTGCGCAAGTGCATAACTCAGTCTCAACCCAAAATTGCCGCCGAGAATTACTTGCTCGTGCCGGTTGCTTTGGCAGGAGCGCCCGTGGCCTTAGCCGTCGATGCGGCAGGTGCAGCCGCCGGAGTCGTGCTTGCGGCGGGAACCGGGCCCGGCGTCGAAGCCTGGGCCGGGACGAATTTAAGTTCCGGCGCGGTGCCGGTGATGCCCAAACTGTTGACACAACCCTTTAAGATATCACCCAAAGTTTTGTGGTCAGCGGTTACAGACAGGTTCCACATTTCATCCGGCACACCACCAGCGGCGTAATAGACGCGGTAGCCGGCATGAGTTGCCTTCGCGTACCAGTGCATGGGGAGGCCATTAAGAACGGCGATGTATTCCACCTGCCATTCGTCGGCAGAAAGCGTGTTCTGGGCGCGAATAATGTAGCCGTCGCTCTGCATCTTGGCGGTGGAATCCGCGATGTAATCCTTCATGGTGCCAAGATACGGCACAAGCTGCACGTACACGTTGGGGGCAAAAGTGAGGCGGTTATCTGAAGGCAAAGGCAAGCTGGGCAAGTACATCTGTACCGCAGGGACGACCGGCATGTCCGTACCAGCATCGAGGGCATTGATGCGAAAACCGTAATTCGCAAATACCAGCGGCGGCGGCGGGCCGGCCGGGGCAGACGCCGCTGGAGCCGGTGTAGTGGCGGGAGCCGCAGCGGAGGACGCAGCATCAGCAGCAAAAACCGCGCTGAAGGTAGCAAGACCGGAAAGCAAAACGATGGGGATGCGCATGGAGATTAAGGGGTATTGCGCCAGGGTGGAGCAACCTGGAGCGAAGGGTGAAATCTGTCCAAAACAGGCAAAACGCGCAAGCCTCGAATGAGGCAAGCGATAGGCAAAGAAAGCGGGTAGACCGGCTACGGTTTGACTTCAACCCAGCGCTCAATCTTGCGCAGCGTCCATTCCTCGACGGAGCCTTCGATCTCGGTGCGGACGACGTCGCCAATTTTCTTGCCGAGGAGGTTCTGACCCAGCGGCGTTTTGTAGGAGAGCATGCCCTTTTCCGGATTGCTGTCCCAAGCGCCGAGAATAGCGTAGCGATGCGTACGATTGGAGTTTTTATTGAACAGCTCGACGACGGAACCAACGCCGACATTGTCCACTTGCGCGTCGGAGAAATCCGTCACGCGGGAACGGGACATTTCACTTTCGAGCAGAGACTTGCGGGCCAGAAGCGTATCCTGTTCCTGGCGGGCCATCTTGTACTCGGCGTTTTCACGCAAGTCGCCAAGTTCGCGGGCAGTCTGGATGGCGACCTTGTTTTCCGGAATGCGGACCTGAATAAGATCTTCGTATTCCTTTTTGCGGTTATCGAGTGAGACCTGCGAAACAAGGAGGGACTCGGCCTGGCGGCTGGTGGTGTCGCCACCGACCAAGGTCTGAATTTTCGGAAAGAGGCGAATGAAGCGCGCGATGAGGGACTTCTTTGTCAAATCCTCGAAGCCTTGATTAAGGAGAAGAGTTTGGGCGAGGTCGCGGGCGGTTTCATCATTGGCATCGGCGAGAAGGTCGGCGATGAGGTCAGGGTCGTCGCTGAGGGCGTCAGCCAAAGTAATGCGGCGATTGCCGGTGTTTTGCAGCGCCTCGGAGTCAATGGCGTAGAAGATGGCCGCAAGCAGGCGAGGGCCAATCATGCCGTCCACAAGCTTGGCAAACTTACGGGAATGGCGGTTGCGGATGATCCACAACAACACGGAGGTCTTCAGCGTCTGCTCGTTGAGCCAGCGGCGGAAACATTCGGCCACCTGGTCAGCGCAATCCTTGTCCACAAGGAAGGAAATACACTCGGCGGTGAACTTGCCGGAGCTATTGCGGAGGAGATTGATGATGACTTCCTTCCAACTATCGGGATAGACGCGCGTGATGACGTCGAGGAAACGGCGCTGGAAATTGGAGGGAAGCTGCTCGGCGAGCTGCGGCAGATCTGGGCAACCGATGATGATGGAAGTCGAAGTCGGCTCGAGCTTGTCCACATCAGCGTGGAGATGGCGGGCCAGATCGTTGCGCACCCAAACGCCGTGGAGACGGTCGGCGGTAGTGAGCTGGCGGGCCTCTTTAATGGTGTTGGTGAGGTCGTCGAAAATACGGGGAAGGTCCTTTTCGATTTCCTCGACGCTGCTGGAGAAGGAATAAAGTTTTTCGGCGAGCAGGATTTTTTTCTTGGGCTGCTTGGTGACGTAGAATTCCTCGAGAATTTGCTGCTCGGGCTTGACGGGCTCTTCACGCAAGACAAAGGGTTCGGACTTTTTCGACGGAACGGAAACGCGCGCGTCCTTGGCGAGGTGCTTCTTGGCGCCGGACCACCACTTCTTGAAACGTTCGCCCAAGAGGCGGGCCAAAAGGTTTTCGAGCTCGA
>Ga0206967_1107_pt1 | contig 17977 bp, 26 predicted proteins | sample Alteio_BWOrgHeat_24_FD_153259 | JGI IMG/M metagenome (GOLD analysis project Ga0206967, IMG submission 153259) | Enriched cells from forest soil in Barre Woods Harvard Forest LTER site, Petersham, Massachusetts, United States -... | ecosystem: Environmental > Terrestrial > Soil > Temperate forest >...
CTCATGACCGCACCTTGCCTTTCCGGGGGATGATAACTTCGAGGATGTAGGCGGTGATGAGCGTGGTGACGACGCAGACGGTGAGAATGTTGTCACCGGTTGCGATCCAGATGGGGATGGCTCCGATAGCCAGGCCCATGGTGCTCGTGCGCCAGAAGCGCTTGGCGCGTTTTTCCAGCATCAAGGCATCAAGTAGGAGGTCGGTGGGATTCGGGTCTTTCATGGCAGCGGGATTGAGGGTTTAACGGAGGGCGTCAGCGACACGTTGAACGATCAGGCTGAGGCCGAAGGCGAACGCGCAGAGTTCGACGACCTTGGGGTCGCCATTGAGCGCACAATCGAGAACGCCGCCAGCAAGGACGACGACGAGGGATGAGAGTAGGATGCGCTTTTGACGGCGCTGCTCGGCCAGTTCAGCTAGGAGAGAGTCGCGGACTTCTTGCTCAAATTTTTCGCGAATGAAGGCGGATTTCATGACAACCTCGCTTTCTTGGCTTTGGCGCGATTCAGCCGATCGATCTCAGCGGCGATCAAAGCTCCGGCCTTGATCAAGTTGTCTTGTGGATCAATGCAGGGCTTCCACCATGACATTTCAAATGGCCATGCCCTCGAGGCCATGTGACTTGCGCGCTCAAACGACGTGCCAATTTGATAGTAGGCCATTTCCGCATAGCAGTTAGCGGCTAAGGCAAGTTCACCATTACGATGGATGTCGTCATGCTTGGCGGTCCAGCCTTCGACGTTAATCCCGCGGGTGCGCTCGCGCGCAATAAGTTGGGCTCCGGTTTTCACGATTCCTCCTCTTCGCCGTCGTCATCGTCGGCTTTGGATTTGTCGGCGGCGTTTTCGAGAATGCGCTCGATCAGTTTGTCGAGGTCGTCCGTCACCGGCTTGATCACGACTTCGTCGCCGGCGTGCGTCACCGAGCAGCCGATCTCCGCGAGCTGCGTCCCGGTGAGGTTGCCCAGGGCTTTCTTGTTCACGCTCTCCTTGACCTTGACGAGGACACTGACGAGCTTCGGCAGGGCCTTCTTGATCAGTGCGATCGTGGCGTCGGGGACGAAGGAGATTTTGCCGCGGCCCTTTTGCAGCCCGAGCTTGTAGCCGTGGAAGACGACCGTGCGCGGGTGCGGCTTGGTGAACTTGTCCACGTCCTTGCGAACCTCGGCAGCGAGCAGGGCGTGGATCTGCGCGACGGATTCAAGGGCGGTCTTGATTCCGGGCAGCTTGCGGCGCCGGGCGTCATTGATGTCGTCCTCGAGGGCGCGGACGCGTTTGGCGAGCTCTTCGCGCGCGGCGGCGTAGGTCTTGGCCAGTGCCTCGATGTTCTCGAGGGGATTGGCGGGTGGAGTTGGCTTGCTCATATTTTTGGCGGGGTTGAGGGATGGTCTTTGCCGTTCAGGGCGGCGAGGGCGGCTTTTTCGGCCAGCTCCATGCGCTTGGCATGGGTCTGGATGATGATCTGCTTGTGCGAGCGGCCGCTGAGGGTTTCGCAAGCGTTGAGGTTGCCATCCACGCGCATGTGCATCCGGCCTTCGTCGTCGAGGAGGGAAACAATGATCGCCACCTTGAAATGGCGTTGCAGTTCCTGGAGGGCGCGGTCGAGCGCGCGGCCGTGGATCGGATTGGCGAGGATGATCTCGGGGCTTGGGGAGTTCGTTGGACATGGGAGATTTGAGTTAGCGGTCGCAGTTGAAAAGGATTTCGCAGTCGCAATAGCCGCCGGTGGCTTTGCATTCGCGCAAGGTCCCGGCGATGTTCACGCCGCCCATGCTGCGGAGGATTTTCGTGGCCAAAGGACGATTGCCCTTGTTGTTACAGGTCCAAGTGGTTCGCCCTTTTACCTGACGAAAATTGCAGCCCTTGGGGCCTTCGAGCAGACTCAAAAACTTGCCCCAGCGGGGACTTTTGCGGGTGAGAATTTCTTTAGGCATGATGTTTTGATTTAGTGGCTGAGGTAAGCGCCGAGGGTGAGCCCGACGAAAAAGAAGAGGAGGCAGGAGCCGAGGATCCAGAAGGCGGCCTCGTAGATGCGGCGCCGCGCGAGGGCGGTGTCGGAGGGAAACTCGCGGTGAAGCATGGCGGGGGGTGGGTTCATGGCGGGAAAAAAGGTTGGTGATTTAGCCGCCGAACTTTTTGCGGCCGAGTTCGTAAGCGGCGTTCACCGCAACCATCTGGTTGTGGGATCCGCCGGAGTCGGGGTGTGCTTTTTTGGCGGCGTTGCGGTAGGCGGCCTCGAGCTGCACTTCCGTGACGGTGTGGAGATCCACGCCGAGGATTTGCCACCAGGGCGCATTACCCGGCGTTTCCGGCGCCGGCAGTGCGGCATAACCGGAGAAGGCTTGCTCGACGGAGCCGACGCCCCAGCGGTTTTGCCCGCGGATCGCCTCGACGTGCTTGGCGATCGCCCAGACGTTGTCCTCGACGCGATTCCATTTATCGCACGCGAGGACCAGGCGCTTGCCCTTGAGGTTGAAATAAACCGCGACGCCGGGATCCGCGGGCTTGGCGGTGTTCGAGCGCGGCGTGTTGTCTAGGCGCATCTCGACATTCGTCGAGAGGATCGCACTGGTCGCGCCCAAGCGCTCGAGCTCGGCGGAGAGCAACGATGCGCCCTCGGCCATGCTGTGCTGGCGGCTGCCGGTACCGGCCTGGCTGTAGGAGCGCAGGAACTTCGAGGGATTGCGCGCGTAGCTCTGCGTGCGCGGCCAGCCGGTGGGCCAGCAAAGGGGATGGCGTGGTTCGTTCATGACGGGAATTGGTAGTTGTAGTCGTGGGCTTTTTGAAAGGCTTCGTGGACGCCCTCGCATTCGATCTCGCGTTGCGAGACCGGGCAGCGGAGGCCGACGCGGCCGGCTTCCATGAAGAAGATCATGCCGGGTCCACGAACATCATCGCGGGCCATGACGATCTCCGAGCCCATGGCTTCGGCGCTGACGCCTTTGGGCAAGCGAATCAGCGGCAGCCGGCGCGGGGCGCGGCGTTCGATAAAGCGCGGGCGATGGTTATTGTATTCCTTCATGGCAGTTGCCCGGCTTCCTGGGTGATCTGTGTCTTGTGCTCTTTCACGCGCACGAGCGCGACGTTGCCAAAGGGGCAACTCGCGGGCCCAGCGGCGGCGCGGAGAATCGTCGTGGCGATCGCGCGGGAAATCGCATTGGGCGAGGCAATGTTGCCATCACCAAAGACCAGCTCCACTTCCAGCCGAACGGAGATGGTGTGCGGAGGCGGTGATAGAGGTGGCTTGGCCTCGGGCGCAACCGGACCAAGCACCGGAATGAAATTGGCAGAGACGAGAAAATCCAGCACGGCCTCACGCGAATAAAAATGGCCGTAGATGTCGGAGTTTTTAATGAGGGGGTAGCCCTTCTCATCACAAAGCCGCCAGCCAAAACCGCCGTAGGCTTTCGGTACAACGAGGGCGTATTGCGGCACAAAGGCGCTCGGCGGGGGAAACTCCCCATTATGGGAAGTGGGATCGGCAAGGGGCGCGAAGGCGTCACGAATGAAGCTCATGGCAGATGGGTCTTAGGGTTGCGTTAACGGTGGTTTAAGCGGCGATGTGCTTGGGCCAGGTGAGATGCTTCTCCTGGATCAGCTTGCTGCCGTCGTGCGTGGCGCGGCGGCGGGCGTTTTGCAGAAACTCGAAGAGGGGCGTCATGTTGCCCCACGGTTGGTTGGCGACCTTGACCAGGCGCGGCAGATGGCGGTCGAGGTGCGCGAACTCAAAGCTCTCGGCGATCAGGGCGACGTCCTCCTCGAGCACGCGCGTTTGCAGGTGCAGGAAGGAATCTTCGCCACCAAAGCGCCGGAGGAACTGGCGGAGGTACTCGTTATTCGGATTGCGAATGGCCTCGGCGAAGTCGCCCCAGGGCGTCCAGCTCGCGACGATGGTGCATTTCTTTTCGTCACCCAGACGGCGCAGCCAATTCATCGCGGGCTGGTTACCGACGCGCTTCGGGTCGTAGAGGTTTTGGAAGTTGTCGAGGATGATCGTGCGGGTCTCATTGACGTTCTCGTCAATTTTCTCCTCGTAGTACCGGGCCGAGCGGTAGTCGGTCGTGGACTTGTCCACGTTGTACTTGCTGCCGATGGCGCAGAGCAGATCGCGCAAGCTGCGCGTGGCCGGGCACTCGACGTGGATCGTGCTCAGGTGGTTATTTTCCACGGCAAAGTGGCTAAAGCAGCGGGACTTGCCGAGGTCGGTCGCGCCGATGATGGCGGTCCACTTCCGCACGGTACCGACGACGCGGCGCGCTTGAATGTGATCCGCAATGAGGTCGTAGATGGAAGTTTTGACGAACTTCGGTTGGCCGACATCGGAGAGGGTTTTGTCATAGTCGCGCAGCTTCGCGACCATCGCGCGAAATGTGCCGTGGGCCTGGACGCCGAGGGAAGGATTGAGGATCCAGTAAGTCCCGGTCGTCACCAGCAGGACGTACTGGTCGCTCACCTTGAATTTCAAATCGGTGATGACCTTGTAGAGCTGGGCGTAGCTGCTGTTGCAGCGATTGACGCAAAAGCTCCCGAGCCAGAGCGTGTCCTGGCGAAGCGGTTCGGGGATTTGCTGGACGAACTCTTCATGATCGGCGAGCGACATGTCGAACGTCCGGGCCTTGCCCGACTTGTGGCGGATGGCCGTGGCGGTTAATTCCGTCGCGGGCTTGGTGTTCAGTTCGATAACGGATGAACCAGCGTTGGCAGCTTTGGTACTCATGGGTTGAGGGGTAAGGGAGGGTTTAGGTTTCGATGTTCAGAAGTTTTTCGTGGAGCTCGGCGTCGGCGCGGGAAACGGTCGGCTGCGTCTTGGTCGTGGATCCGGCGCGCGGGCGGGCGGCATTGGGCGGTAGCGCGGCCTTGGCGGCGGCGCGGAAGACGGTCGTGTTCTTGCGGTGGATCTGGATGCGGTTACGCATTTCCTTCCGGCCCCGGCGCACGACGGGCGCGAGCAGCTCGGCCTCCGTCTTGGCGGCGCGTTTGACGGCCTCCTGCATTGCTTCCGGATCATCCCAAGGCGTGGAGACGACGGCGGGGCATTCGCCCAGGAACTTCCCTTTCGCGTCGCAAACATAGAGGCGGCCGCCATCGAGCGGGTTGCAATAGGTCAAAAACTTTTCGCCGGGGCGCAGCCATTCGCCGCCGATCTTCGCGTCGAAGACAAAGCGGCCGGGGCCGACATCGGCGTCCTCGAAAATAAATTGATGGTTGTCCTTCACGCTGCGCTCGACGCCCAGCTCGCCTTGCAAAAGCAGCGGCACGAAGTAGCCCGGGGCGCGGGACAATTCGCGCTCGTAAGCGGGTTGCCAGACTTCCGCCGGCGTCTTGACGCGCGACTGCTCGAGGCGCGGGTCGGACTTGATCACGGCGTCCATCCCGGCGCGGGCCGCGGTGTCGAGGCGGTCCAGCGCGGACTCCGGCATCCAGGGCATGTCCACGCTTGGGCGCCATTCGTGGGCGACCCAGCCGTTTTCGCGGTAGCCCTCGAGCTGGTGATTTTCGCGCCTATTAATACGACTGTAAACTTGGAGGACGATGCCGAGCCAATCCGACCACGACAAAAAGGGATGCGCGAGCTGCGCGGCAAACTCGGCGGGCAAAGCCTCGGCCGCAGCCAGGAGGCGGGAGTTGTAGGCGTCGCGGCCGTCGAGCTGCTCGGGCGGTTTGCGGTCCTTGCCCGTCTGGCCGACGAGGCCGGACATTTCGTTATCAATGTAATTCCACATGCTTTCGAGCGGGGACTTCATGCGGAAGTTGCCGCGCTTGGGCCCGCCGAAGTGTCCGGCGTGCGAAGCGACGCCGCCGATGCCGCCGCGCTGGACGTGGACCTTGTCGCGCGTCAGCTCGAGGAGGCGTTGCTCCATCTCCGGGCTGATCGCCGCGGTGCCGTGTTCGACGACGAGCGTCGTCCCGGTGTCCGTGCGCCAGCCGATGTTGATCATCCAGGTGGCGACGAGCCAGCGCATGTCCCGCTCGCGCAGCTGCTCTTTCTTTTCCTCGACCTCGTTCCAGATCGCGGGCTTGAACAAATTGAGGGCGAAGAAATCCGTCGCGAGGTCCATGCACGCCAGCTCGTGCGGGCGCATGGATTTCCGGTTTTTGCCGATGAGGTTGATCTTCTGGTTGTGTTCGTGGTCGTCGAAGACGAAGAACTGCCCGGGCTTGAGTCCGGCCTTGGTGCGCTTGACCAGGGGACGGAAGGCGGCGGCGGCTTGGCGGCCGTCGTGGACGGCGGCGGCCTCGAAGGGCGTCGGCTCGTAGCGGCGCCAGTTGCGCTCGCTCCACCCGGCGGGATAATCGCCGGAGATTCCCGGCGGCGGGCAAACGGATCCGCACCCAGGGATCGCGGGGCCGATGCCCTGGCGCCAGGCTTTCCATTCATTGATGAAGGCGCGCCAGGCCGGGGAAAGTTTGCGCTGGTAGCGGTCGTAGATCGTGCGGAAATGTTCAATGGTCTCGGGCGCGGCGTTGAGCGGGGCGTCGTCCTTCAGCTCGTGGGCCGGGGCGAGGACGCGCCAGTCGTGGGCTTCCCGCCAGTCGTAATAAAACCGTTTCAGGTTGCCGGCGGAAAGGCCGGGCTTCGCGATCACGCGGGCAAGTTCCTCGGCGGCTTTGACGACGCCCACCTGCCGGAGCCGGGCATTCATGCGCCACATTAAGCGCCACTTAAAGCGAACATCGTCCTTCGCCTCATCGCTGATCCGGCTGAACGCCTTCGCGTCCTGGTCGTCAAGGAAGAGGCAACTCGCTGAGCGGGCGATGGGCGCGGCAGCGGCTTGGGGTGGGATGGGTTCGAGTTGGAGCATAAGGGTTAGGTCTTGAGGGTTTGGGCAAAGGTGCTCGCGAGATCGGAGAAGAGCTGCTTCAGCTCCTTGCGCTTGGCGTGGGGCAGGTGCGCCCACGTTTGCTCGGCGTGTTCGCGGCGGACGTCGCGCTCGATCTGGTTCCACGCGCCCTCGGCGCCGACCTTCTCCGCCTCAGCTTCATCGGCGGCGGAATCGCCCTCGCCGCGTTTGCGTTTGCCGCCCCCCTGGGTGCGCAGCGCGTGGCCGTGGGATTTTTTGGCGAGGCCGGAATCCTCCAGGCAATCGCCGACGAGCGTGCGGACGGTTTCGCCCTTGCAGATTTTTTGGAGCCCGGCGATGAGGGCTTGCTGGTCCACGCTGGTAAACTCGCTCAGCGGTTTGTCGGGCAGCTCGGCCAGCTTGCCGGATTTAGGGAGGCGGGAGCGGGCTTCTTCCCAAATGGTCAGATAGTTCCGCACCGTGCGCTCACTGAGTCCGCGCCCGGCAAAATTCTTTTCGATGTAGGGCAGCCATTCGCCATGGCCGAGGGTCTTTTTCAATTCGACCAGGGCTTTGCCGCAGAAGGCGGAGAGCCAAAGGCCGCGACCCCAGGACAAACCGATCTCGTGATGCAGCCCGACGACGATGCCCGCGATCTCGGCGGGACTGCCCGCCATCTTTTTCGCAAGCAAAGTCTGGGCGTGGATCGGCGGGGTGGCGACGATGAGCGCGGTCGAAGTGTTTTTTTTGGATTTCTTCATCGGGAGTAAAAAGGTTTAGCGCACGAGGCGTTGGATCAGCTCGTGCTGGATGCTGCGCGGCAAGGTGCGGAAGGTGCGCTCGATGGCGGCGGTCTTTTCCTCCATGCCGTAGTTCGCGATCTCGGCGAGGAAGAGCAGGGCCTCGTCGCGGTGGACGCGCCCATGCTCGCGGGTTTTGTCGGCCTCGGGCTTGCTGCTCATGCTGGCGCGGTTGCCGAGGATTTTCTTGTTGTCGAAGGCGAGCTTGACGGAATCGCGGGACCAGCCGCACGCCTCGGCGATGTCCTTGAAGCTCGGCCATTCCCCGGCCTTGAGGCGGAAGTCGAACAGGAGTTGCGCCTGGCGAAGTTTTTCCTCGCGGGCGGCATCGGCTTGGCGGATGGCGGTGGCGCTCATCGCTGGCCCTCCGAGGGTTGACGGCGGCGCGGGGACTTGGCAGGTTTGGGAGATGAAACACCCCGATGTGACTTGGTCGCAGCTAGTACAGCTTTTGGAAGGATTGTCCGGGGTTTGGCGAGGTGAGACCGGTGATTTGACGGCAATCCCGCTGGGGCAGTTGCCTTCTGCCGAGATAGATAAGGAATGCGATGCGTGGGTCCGGCAATTTGCAGCTTCGATGCTAACCGGGCCAATTCCGCCCGCGCATTTGCGACCGTGGATGTTGGCGCGGGCGACGGCGATGTTAAGCGTTGCAAAGTGCCTCGTAGCAGACGGGAAACCTTCGCCTGGTCCGCTCTGCGTAGAAATGATCGAGAAGCTCCTGATTGAGGAATGGCATGGCGTCCTTCGCGCACTTTGGCCCCACACCCTTCGCCAGCGAAATTAATTTCCTTCTTCATCCTCTGGCCTCCGTTGGGGATGGACGACGAACACCACAAAGATTTTGAAATTCCGTTTGAAGGTCTTGGTGTTGGCCTTCGATGTCGTCGATCTCGTCAGCAATCTCACGGAGGCGCTTAATGATCGGCTCGTGGGTTTCCACGTCCGCAATCGCCCGATAGAGACGAGCACGACGCGCCAGGGGCTCGCCGGGCAGACGCTCGAGGACAAACTCAACCAGCTCGTGGGTGGAGTCACTCACGCGAGACCTCCTCAATCTTTTTCAAAATCTTCCGGGCAATGGGTCCTCTCGTGCGGCGACCATGAATGACGGCCCAGACGGTTTGCTCAGAGAAGTCGAACTTCTCCGCGAACTCACGCAGATCCAAATTAGCGGCCAAGAGTTTCGACCGTAAGCGACGACCGTTATTATTGGTTGACAAGGTAGGCATGATTCTGGCTTTTCGAGAGGCTTGTAATGAAGTCATTACAAAAAACATATAACTGTGCAACAACAAAATTCTAGAAATTTTGGGAGGCGTCTGCGCTGGCTGAGGACGGCCAGCGGCTTCCAGGGCGAGCTCGGGGCCAACCGTCTGGCCGCTGCGCTAGACATCGCTACGAGCACGCTCTACGCCTGGGAAAAGCGCGAACACGCCCCCTCCGGGGACACGGTGATGAAGCTCGCCAAGGCCCTTGGAATTACAGAATCGAAACTTCTAGGATTATCGGGAGACGAGGCAGAGTTTCGAGTGGAGGAAGAAACATCGCAGCCTTTTGGCTCCTCCCGCCGATCAAAAAACGTTCTGCGACGAGAGTGTGAAAGCCATGTCCGAACCTACTTGGACGCAGCAATGAAAATTCCCGATGGGCTTGTGATCGCGCATTACAATCTCATTCGTCGACTCCCGCTAACTGATTTTGATCCAGTGGAAAAAGCGCCGCCACTGCAAGCGCTGTCCACCCCGCCACCAGATTTAAGCCGCCCGCAGCCGATCATTCATCCGCCCGGGGATGAGCACCTCCGCCGAGACCGCCCTCAAGTGGGGTAAGCGAGCAACCTTTGGCGAACATCAAAACCTCATGGACGTTGTAAACTTTTTTCGGGTCGAACCCGAGACGCAGGAGTTGGGCATCGCGGGCAATCAGCTCATGGATCAGCGCCTGGGCGATGCGGCGCAAATGTTCCTGGCTGCGCGCTCTCATCAAGGCCCGCTGGAATTCCCAAATTTCATCGGGGAACTCGCTCGGCCTCTGGGTGCGCGCGGGCATAATTGGGGGATACGCTCCACCAGCGGCAGGGGAAACCATTCAGTTGAGGCCAAAAAAACCCGCAATGGAAATCTTGCCCCTACAGGATTATCCTTCACGAACCTACAGGAAAGACCTGAGCGGAAGGCCGCTTGACCGACCACACAAAACCAATAAATATCACACCGCTATGATGCTTAACCCGCAAGGAACGGACAATGGATTGCCGCCCGAGTTGAATTCCCCGCCTTGGACGAAGGATCAATTTACCGCAAACATCGGTTGGTCAGTTCTCTTTCCCATTCTTGGTTTGATTTTCTTTTTGCTGGCAGTCGCGCAACCGCGGCGGCGTCAGCAGGGGATGGTTTGTCTGGTTGTCGGCATTGTCGCTGTGATTATCTGGAGCTGCGTCCTTTCCGCTTTCAACGTCCGCTTTTGAAATCGGCAACATCTGCCGATTTGGCCGCCTTCCCTATGGGGAAGGCGTTTTTGTTTGACCGTTTCCCAGCCCGGGCATAATCCGCCATCGGCGCGAGACCGCCCAAAAGGGGCCGGAATAAGGGGTCTTAGCGGAAATAGGACGGGATATGGGCAGTAATTAAGACGGCGGAAAAGTTTCCTGCTAAGGTGCGCGCCTCATGAGCGCCCCCAAGGAAACCCTACCAAAGCGAACTGCGTCGGCAGCCGCGTCCGCTGAGCGCGGGACCTTGGGCGGCGCTCTGTCTCCGTCCACTCGTCAGCCGACTCGGGCGGAGACCGTTCAACCCCAGTCGGGGTCGTCTGTATCTTCTGAGCCGGTGATTTTTACGATCCTCGGTGCGGAGGAGTTGAAAGTTTTCCATCCGTCGGGGACAAACACCGGCGAATACCTGCAGGGCCTCGCCAAATTATTCGGCGGAATGACCCTGAAATTGGCCCGCGGTGAACCGGCTACGGAAGTCACCCTCGCCTTGAATGCGGGGGCAAAAATCACCTTGCGGATTGAAGGCAGCCATGAGCGCGGGGAAGTACGCCGTGCCCTGAGCCGACTCCTTCTGCTCGGCAACGATTTACTTTTTCAACGCGCGGTCGCGGCTTTGCCGAAACCGCGGCGCCAATCACTTGCGCCGGCGGGCGTGCCTGGGGGCGGTAGGGGTATCGCCCACAATTCCGCTTCGGCGGACAACCCTGTAACGCCTAGCGCAGGGTATGCGGGCAACGGGGCTGGGGCGCCCGCCGGTTCTACGGAATAATTTTTTCACAACTCCCATCCTCCCATGAAAATCACGAAAGATCAGCTCCTCGGTGCTTTGCAGCACATCCTCACCTACGTCATCGGTTTCTTTGTCGGCAAGCATGTCTTCGATTCGGCCGCCGGCGCCGAGCTGACCGCCGCGCTCTTGTTTTTTATTCCGTTCGGAATCCAGTGCTATTGGAACCGCAAGATCGGCACCTGGTTCAACGTGGACCAGTTCACCGGCGGGCTGCAACATCTCTTCACCTTCCTCGTCGCGATCGGCGTCGGCAAGGGCTGGTTTAGCCAGACAGACGGCGCCTCGCTCGCCGGTACCGCGCTCACGCTCGCCACGTTCTTGGTGCAGCATCAATGGGAATCCACCACGGCGCCGACGGCCACCGCCAGCGGAACCGCGGCAAATTTACTCATCGTCGCGCTCGTCAGCGGCGCCGTCCTTGGATCGCTGAATGGCTGCGCGACGATCACCGGCACGACGGATCCCGCCCAGCAGCTCGTCGTCATCAGCTCCGACGTGACGGATGGCGTGCGCCTGGCGGCAGTCGCGGAGATCAACCATGACGCGAACTCGCGGCAATACTTTGTCCTCGCCAGCGAATCGTTGAACACGCTGACGGCGAACGGCACGCCGACGCTGACCCAGATCAATGCGGAAATCGCGAAGGTGGTCCCGGCGCAGTACCAGGACATCATCTCCAGCGTCACGCAGATCGCCGCGGACAAGTACGCGCAATGGTACGCAGTGAATTCCACGAAACTCACGAGCGACCAGACGGCGCAAGATGCTCTCGCGATTATCAAAGCCGCGCGCGACGGGCTGAATGAAGCGGTCGCCGCGACGGCCCCACCCGCAACCAGCGGCGCCGCCGTTCCTTCCCTCTGACTTACCGGGCCCGGCGGGCGCATTCCAAAACCGCCTCTGGCTGAGACCACAACGCCGGACCCAACTTCACCCACCACAAACTTTTAAACCATGAGCGCCGCCATTGATCCCGTCTCGAACGTGGCGCAAGCCGTGAGCAACGCGCTGGCTTTGGCGTTGCAGAAGGACGCGCAGCTCAACACGCCCGCGATGCTCCAGGCGGCGACGGCCGGCGCGCTCGAGGGCCTACGCAAACAGTTCGCCGCGGATGAAGCGGCGCTGGCAGCCAACCCCACGGATCCCGCAGCCCAAGCAAAAGAACGGGAGGAAGTGTCATGAGTGATCTCGAAAGTTTCCTCGCGGAAAATGCCCGCCAGTATAGGCGCAAGTTGGCGGCAGCATCCGATTCTAAAAAACCGACGCGCTTGGAAGTTACCGTCACGGTGGGCGTGTGCCTCATGGTTGTCGCGTTGGTGGCGGTGCTCGTGCTCTCCGGCTGCACGACGGCGCCGAAGGCAACGCCATCCCAACACATCGCGTTTGACGTACAGACCGGCAAGCAGGATGGCGGCCTGATTGATTTCTACGTCGCGGCCGATCGCACCGTCTGGGCCCACACCTCGGACGACTTCCGCGCGGACTACGTCCGGCTGCTCGCGCAATACGGCGCACTGCTCGAGTCGCAGCCATTGTCGCCGGACGAAGGTTGGATCCTCACGCCGCCGATCGCGTGCAACGCGGGCGTGCGCACCACGATGAAAGAACTCCGCGCTCTGGACCGCAGCGCGAAAACTTTGCCCAAGCCCTGACCGCGCTAATCGAACCCTTAACTCGAAACGCAATGCTTCCCATCCTCGCAGATTTTGTTCCGCCCAAAGATGAAACGGTCGCCCAGACCGTTTACATGGCCACGGCCGTCGCCGTTGCGGGCTACTACGTCCTCGCGCTCTGGCACAAGATCAGCCCACCGCTGCGCAAGGGCGAAGTAGGGCCGCAGCCGTTCGTCGTCCAGGAGCATCACGAATACGCGACGCGCGCGGATTTGGAAAAGCTCGAGGAGGACCTCCGGGACCTCGTGGAAAAAATCAGTAAGGAGCGCAGCACATCCGTCGCGAACCTGCACAACAAGATCGAGGAATCGGTCAAGGCGCTGAATGGCCGGATCGATTTCGTTCCGGATCGCGTCATTCAAATTTTGAAGAACACGGGGATCCTGTAATGCGCTCTGACCAGCAACACATCCACGCTTTAATCCTGCAAGCCCTCGCGCGCGTCGCGCCCGGGGCGTTGCCGGAGAATTCGTTGCTGACCGGGTTGAATCTGGAAATCCGCCCGGTGCTCGACCGCGCGGAATTATCGCACCGCCTCTCCTGGCTGCTCGACCAGGGCTTCGTGAAGAAGCTGCCCGGCGCGTTGGATCCCAAAGTCTTTAGCTGGCTCATCACGCAGGAGGGCAAGAACACGCTCGCCGCACTTTCGCTTTAACTCATGACCAAGCCCGTCAAAACCGCATTCCCTTACACCGGGGGCAAAAATAAATTGCTCTCGGTTTTGCTGCGCCATGTTCCGGCTCATGAGGTGTACGTCGAGCCTTTCGCCGGCGGCCTCGCGCTCTTGCGCGGGAAGACACGCGCGAAATGCGAAGTGGTCAATGACATCAGCCGGGACCTGATCACGTTCTACCGCTACGTCCGGCACCACAATGAAGCTCTGCGTCGCGAGCTCACCACATTCTTGCAAAGCCGGGCGGACTTCGAGGACATGAAAGCCTCGGTACCGCAAACGGATCTGCAGCGCGCGGTCCGCTGGTACTTCCTGCAAGTGGCTTCGTTCGGCGGCAAGGGCCAACACTTCGGCCGATCGCGCACAGACTTCCATGGATTTGACGTTCGCCGTCACCTGCAGTTGATCGCGCAATTAAAGCACCGCCTCGATGGCGTGTACATTGAATGCCTGGACTGGGAGAAGGTCGTGGAGTTCAACGACGGGCCGAAGACGTTTATGTTTTTCGATCCGCCGTACCTTGGTTGCGCGGATACCGCCTACGCGGCCGGTACCGAGTTTGACCTGCAGCGCCTCCGCAACCGGATCGTGAAGCTCAAGGCCCGCTGGATGCTCACGATCAATGACTCGCCGCAAACGCGGGCGATTTTCGAGGGCCTTCCCTTTCAGCCGCTCTCCATCCGGTACTCGCTCGGCAGCCGCATGGTCAAGCAAGCCAAGACCTCGGGCGAGCTGCTCATCTTTTCCCCGCACCTGGCCACGGCCGGCGCCGCGGAACTCCTCGCCGCGTAATGCCCAAAGCGAACAAAGTCGTCAGCTCCCTGTCGCACGAGAAACTCATCGCGTTTCTCGAGGAGCTGCGCGCGATCTCAAAGAAGCCGACGGGCAAGCAGATCTGCGCAGTGCTGAAAAAGCACGGGATCAAGTTGTCGGTGGATCGCGCGCTGAATTTTCGGGAGACGACGTACAAGGATTTTCTGGCGAACCTCGAGCGCAAGCGCGACGCGGTGCAGTTCGTGGACGCCGCCACCCGCGGCGGGAAGAGCGCGACGGAAGTGGGTCTCACCGTGGCCACGCAGGAGATGCTCGAGCGCCTGGTCGCGAACGATGACGTGACGAACGAGGACCTGACGTGCTTCGTCGCCGCGCTGGCGCACGCGAACAAGATGAAGACGCAGCTCGCTGACCTCGAATCGAAGATCAAGAACCGGGATACCCGGCTCGAGATCGCGCAGCTCGACGTCGCGCAGAAGGTCCTCGACAACCTGAAGGAGCTGAAGGTCATCGCCTCCGACGTGAAGATCAATGGCAAGGAACGCTTGCAGCGCGTGATCAAGACTTTGTTTGGCGAGAAGCCCGCGGACTTTAAGCCCATCACCGAGAAAGGCGGGGCTGAATAATGGGCCACAAAGTCAAAGCGAAGTTGAAAAAAGCCGTAGCGATCACGACGATGCTCGTGACGGCGGCCGCGAGCATGTCCGGCGTGACGGGCGCGGCGCAGACGATCAATGCCCTGGTCAACTACCGCAAATACCAGCAGCGCGTTTTTTGGGACGATCAGACAAAGACGGTGATCGTCCACTGGTCCCGCCAGATCGGCAAAAGCTACACGCTGGCCGGCTGGGCAGTAAAACGACTGCTCACCCGGCCGGGCCGGCTGGTTACGGTGCTCTCGAACTCGCGCGACAACGGCGCGGAGTTCGTGATGAAGTGCCAGGAGATTTGCCGCAAGCTCGGCCAGGCGATCGAGATTGAATCCAACAAGGAGGAACTCGATGCCCGCACGGATCTGGCCGAAGACGTCAAATACGAGCTGATGCGGTTTGAAGTCCGGATCACGGTGGACGATGGCAGCGGACCGCAGACCGGCCGCATCAAAGTCCTCGCCGCCAACCCGCGCACGGCGCGCGGTTTTTCCGGCGACTTGATCCTCGACGAATTTGCCTTCCATGAAAACAGCGCGGCGATCTGGGAAGCCGCAGAGCCGATCATTTCGTCAAACCCGGATTTCCTGTGTCGCATCTCGAGCACGGGCAATGGCCGGCACAACATGTTCTTCCAACTCATCTCGGAAGGACGGATCCCCTACTACCTGGTCCGGCGATCGGATGCCTGGGCCGCGGGCGAGCTGAAGATTTATTCCGTCATCGACGGCAGCGAGATCACGCCGACGGAAGCCGAAGACCAGGCCAGCGACAAACGCGCCTACCGCCAAAACTACGAAGGTGAGTTTAACGACGAGAACAGTGCGCTACTCACGCAGGACTTGATCAATGCGGCAATGCGCGAGGGCATTCCGATCGACAAGCAAAGCTGGTCCGCGGCTTCGATTGCCCGGATGGAGCGGATGCAGGGCGACAAGTTCCTCGGCCAGGACGTGGGCCGCAATCAAGACCTTTCCGTCCAGATCGTCACGCTGAAAAGCGGCTCAATGCGCCGCGTGATCGGGATGCTGATCATGGAGCGGTTGCGGCTGCCGGCGCAGCAACGCGAACTCGACAAGGTCCTCGCGCTGCCGGGCTTCATCCGCGCGTGCATTGACATGACGGGCATCGGCCTCGGCCTGGTCGAGTACGCGCAGGAAGCGCATGGCAGCAAAATCATCGGCATTAATTTTTCTTCAACCGCGCCGATCACGCGCCGCCTCCTGGCGGAAGGCCGCAAAAAGGAAACCGCCAAGATCACGGAGATCATGGCGACGAATCTCCTTGGCACTTTCGAGGACCGCGCGATCGAGGTCCCGGCCGACAAGGATTTGCGCGACGACCTCCGCAAACCGGAGCGCCTCGTTTCGCCCGGTGGCGCCGTCAGCATCGCCGCGGTGCGGACGGAAGCCGGCCATGCGGACCGCTTCTGGGCGTTGGCTCTGGCCGTCCATGCCGAGACCTTGTCCGGCACCTGGGCGGCCCAAGCCGTGACCGCGCAAACCTATACCAGCACGGGTCGCGAAGATCCCTATGAAGGCGAATCGCTGCGCCGCCGCATTGTCCGTCGCGAACGTCAAACCGGAGTCCTCGTTTAAGCCATGAAAACCCTCATTTCCAAAATGCTTGCCACCCCCCCGTTTGCGGGGATTCGTCCGTTTTCGGGGTTCCAACGCGTCCTAGGCGGCCTTAATGCGGCCTTAACGCGTGCCACGAAGGCTATTAAACCTTGGGGTTTAGGGGGGGGTAGGGTCGCAGCGGCGAACGAAGCCGCAGAAACTGATGAGACGGCTAATGCCAAACTGGTGACGGCCACCCTAGTCTCGGAAGGGGATGGCGATGAGCCCTTGTTGACGGCCGTCAATGCCACCGATGGCTGGATCAACTTGCTTCCCTACGGGGACTATCCGCACCCGGACGTCGGTGTCCAGGTCGTGGACCACGAATCCGGCGAGCTGATGAGCAATGCGCTGAAAGGCGCCTTCCAAAAGGTGAAGCAGTTCTTCGCCTGGGCGGTTGGCGCAAGCGCGGCGTTACCGGTTTACAACGGACATCCCGACGATCCGCACATGGCCGCCAACGGCCACACCGACATGAATGTTTACGGCCGCGTGCCGGAAGTGGAAGCGCGGGAAGACGGCATTTGGATCAAGCAGCTCTGGAACGATTCGGGCCGCGCGCTGCTGAATTCCGGCAAAAAACTTTACTACTCGCCGCGCTGGTCCATGCGCTGGCTCTCGAACGGCCGGGCCCAACCGGTGCGACTCATTTCCCTTGGCCTGACGACCAACCCGAACATCCCAACGGCGGCCGCAGCCAACGCGAAAAAAAACATCCACACCACACCCATCATGAATCCACTGCTGAAAGCACTCCTGGCCGCACTCGGTCTGACTGACGAGCAAGCCAACACTGCGGCCAACGCGAAAGCGGACGCCGTGGAAACCTCGGAGGCCCTGACGAAGGTCAAGGGCGTCCTGACCGAAGCCGCGAAAGTCCCGCAGCTCAACACCGACCTGACCACGGCCAACAACAAAGTCATCGCGCTCACCGGTGATCTCGACACGGCCAACAAGGCGAAGACCAAAGCCGAAGGCGAATTGACCACGGCCAACACGCAACTGACGAACGTCAGCAATGCGGCGGCCAATGGTCTGATTGACTTCGCCATCGAGCACGGCCGCATCCCGGCCGCCGACAAGGCCGACTGGCAAAAGAAGTTCACGGCGAACTTTGTCGAGACGGCGAACGCGCTCAAGGCCATCAAGCCCAACACGGCCATCCGCACGCAATCGCAGACTGGCAAGCTCGGCGCGCAACGCGGCGAAGAAGCCAGCAACGCCGGCGCCACACTCCGCGAGGAACGCGACCGCCGTGTCGCCGCCTCCAACGGCCGGCTCTCCCAGGGCCAAGCCTGGACCGCCATGAAACGCGAAGAGAAATGGAAGCCGCTCTTCGCCGTCCTCGGGAAGAAATAATCCTCCCTGCCACTCTCCAAAATTAGAAATCCACAAATCTAAAAAAATCATGAATACGATCCTCCACAATCCCATCGCCGCGGCGGTTCTCGTCGCGCTCTGCATGGCGCTCCTGGCGTGCGCCATCCTCATCGCTTGCGCGAAAGCGCAAAAGTTTGGCCGCGTCTGGCGCGCCCTCGAGGGCCTTAAGCTCTCGTGGGAAGCGCGCTTCCTCATCGCGGCGAACTCCATCCTGCCCGAATACATGGGCAACAATACGCGGAGCTTCACCGGCGATGCGTCCATCAATTCGCGTTACCTCATCGTCAAGGCTGGCGGCTCGGCGGGCACGGTTGTTTGTGTCGCCGCCGTCACCGATCGCCC
>Ga0206967_1109_pt1 | contig 17675 bp, 19 predicted proteins | sample Alteio_BWOrgHeat_24_FD_153259 | JGI IMG/M metagenome (GOLD analysis project Ga0206967, IMG submission 153259) | Enriched cells from forest soil in Barre Woods Harvard Forest LTER site, Petersham, Massachusetts, United States -... | ecosystem: Environmental > Terrestrial > Soil > Temperate forest >...
AAGCCAGATTCCGCCCCTTCAAAGGCATCAAAAAACGTTTGATCGCGCCTAACGAGCGGCGCTCTACCGGGCAAATGCCGCTGGGAGCCAGCGAAAGTACTAATGTGGCATAAATGGCTTATTAATGAGCGCGTTATATGACGAGTGCTGACTTCACAATTTCGAGATGCTACCACGCTTCGGGGCGACGAGTTAAGCGTGATCGGCGTAAACAGTCGATTACACGTTTTGAGGCTGGTCAATGAGTGTAACGGCGATTTTGCAACAGTTTGAGCGGTACGCTAGTATCGACAGTCTTCCGGCGCAAGCATAGATGAGGCGAAGGAGACAGTTGACTCGAAGTGAAGGATACAACCGATGCGGCTCTCTCCGGCATCCACAATCTCTGGATTGTTGGCCTGATCCTTTTTGCAGCTGGATTTTTCTTGCCTGCGGTCCGCTTTCCTCCTGATCCTCGACCGGAAGCTCAATGGGGCCCGGGAACTATGAGCCATGAATTCATAGGCTATGAGTGCGCGGAGGTCACTCTCGTTAGTTCAGCTGCCATCTTTGAGCATCCGAAAGTTGAGGCTATCCCTGCTGTCCTTAGCGGCTGGATCAACCCGCTAGTGTTGCTCTATCCCGTCGCTTGCTCGGTGAAACGCCTGGACCGAAGCCGACCCTTCATTGCAGGTGCAATTGTTGCATGTTGCTTTGCGATGTGGGTTCAGTTCGCGGCAGAGCACGTCACCTTACTGGTGGGCCACTATTTTTGGATTGGCGGGATCGCTTTGTTACTGTTAACACCTTTAATGAATCAGCGCTCGCAGCGAAATGCCTCAGCAGCCTGAAGCGGTTTATTCTGCTCGGCAAGTTGCTTTTTCGCATCCTTAATCCACTGGTCAACGAGGTTCAAGATGCCACTATCTGTACAGGCTTCCCGGAATGTTTCGAGTGTACAGTCAATCTTTAGCCTCGATCTGTCAGCCTGGGAAAGCATGGCGGAAGTGTACGCACCGTACAAACACGGTCCTTGTTGAATCTTTATTTCATTAGTTGTAATTTCTTTGGGTGACACCTAAGAGACCTACGGATTGCTGGATTTTTGGCCAACCCGTTAACCCCGACGATTCCGGGGTGATATTTCACCAGTAAGGAAGAAATCCTGTAATACCAGTGTCTCGTATCGTGGTTCATCTTCGTAAACTTTCGGCGATGGTAGGGAACGCAATTGTCTAACGCCCGTCCCTATCGTAGACTCACGGGGGCTGTGGTAGGCGAAATCGGATTTACAATATTGAAGTACCGCGGGGTTGTTCCGATGCTGGGGACCTGCCGCGATGTCAGCTAAGATTTCTCATGCCGCGGCAAATGAATGACCCTAAATTGGCAACTGAATACTTGTGGAAGAAATATGACGAACAAACTTGCAATCCCGCGTCTCCAACCGGCATGTTTCGAAAGCACTAACCAGGAACGGATCAATGAACGCAAAGCCGAAGGCAAGCAAGTTGAGCGATTGCTCGGTGTCCTTGCTAGAAAACTCGCGCCATCCGGTGAGCCGCTCGAGTCATCCGTCACGCGTGTTGCTTAGGCACAGTGGCGAACTCCTTACTCTTGTGGGAAACAGTAGCCATTTCCAGAATACCCCTACCAGCTCACCTCGTAGAAGGTGCGGGAGTAAGCTCTGTTCGCTATGCAAGATGTCGTGCCGTGCGAACGTGTCCGCGAAAGCCTTGCTAACCGAAGGGGTTGAATCATCGGGGAACGACAGCAACACGAACTGCGGGACTCGTGAGACGGCTCGGGAGGACACCACGGGAAGGATCTTACGAGTATCGACAGGCGGCATTGGCAAGCCGAGTTGCAACGTCCCGAGTGCAACCCCGCTTGGATCGGCATCGAGCACGTCCAATAATCCTCAAAGTTGTTGCGGCGACCCCGTCAACACCGGCAACGGCAATTATTACTATCAGCAGACTGATCTCGCGATTGATGAACTCCACCTTCTGCATTCGTAGACTTCCACGCGATACCGTCAGACGGAATGCTCACTGGGTCTCGACGAATCTCGATCTTCTCCGTCTTTGATGGTTGGTCACGATCCTTGGGGGCGGACTTCGAGGCTCGCCGGAGTGAGAATGTGATGCTCATCGACCGCGGCGAGGCTTTCCGCGTCGTTCGGTCCAGGACTTCATGTAGGTCGTCAGCACTTCACTATTGCTCGGACTGTTTAGCCTTGTCGGGAGCATAACGACGCAATCACAATCCAGAAGGGCAAAAGTACATCCACAGCAATTAGCAACCACCTGTCTATGCCCCTTTTGTTTGTTCACCCTCAAGCACCGATGCTAAAGGAATCCACAGCCCCTCCAACACCGGTGCAGTGTTAATTCGCTCGCCTGCTCGATTAGACCAAACCAAGGGCCGTGGCGAGCGCACTTCCGTCACTATCGCTGCGTCGGGGAAAGGGAGATGATTAGTAGTTACTCGACTAGCCGGATTTCTGTTGGTTACATGGAGGAAAGCAACGATCTCAGTGGCTTTCAAGCGGGAGGCTCATCGGTTGGACTCTTTCTTCCAAGAGAATGCGTAGTCTGGATGTCGTGCGAATACAGGGTCAAGTGAGGCAAAGACAATGAAGACGAAGACATGGACGGTGATGGCCAATACGGGCAAACAGGCAGACCTTGAATCTGGAGATGACAAGAAAGAGGTTCAAAAGCCGGAGCACATTAGCGCCAGAGAGTTTATTCATTGGATAGCACCTGCGAGCCATATTGATGACGATTCCTTGCGATCGCTGTTTAAGCTTTGAGGCTTCCAATTGAACGCGGACCTCCATATTCTGCACTCGCACAATCTCCGAACGCCATCGACGCACGGGACACTCCTTTGCTCCAAATCATCACGCCTCGCATCCCCCTCGCAATTCAAGTGCGGATTCGTCGGAATTGACCTAAATGCAGAAAAGGATATTCTGGATGATCTTTACACCGTTCGGTCTGCTTGCCGATTTCCTCCTTCCTTTCTGGGGGGCTTGCGCCGCCACTATTCCCATTGTTTTCGCCGCATGGTGGATAGCCTACCGCAGCGATTGGTTTTAGCCGGGAGGGGCGCGTAATTGCCACGAATCACTTCTGGGCTACGCCCCGCTTCGTGACCAGACAAACCGCAAAGCTTCCCAGCCAATGCCCACCCTCGTAGTGCTTGCCAGTCACCGCAGCCAGACCCGAACGCTTGTGCGCCTCAGCCGCCGCCATTATGAATCGGCAGCCGCTTGTCGCCCTTGAGTAATCCAGGAGCAACGCCCTCCAACAATGCTCGGCTGAGACTCAGTCCATCCAAGTGTGCCAACTTAGGATCGCTGGGATCAGGCGATACTACTGGCTCATCCAAACCTATTCTTCGCCGGGGAAGTCTGAGGGAGGAAAATGATAAGCCAGTGAGCAAATTCAACACCCGGCAGCACGCGCCGCACCAGATCTGTTTCGCCGAGACATAGCGAAAGGAAGTCCTCGCCACAAGGTTCATATGACAGCGGACACCCCGGTCCTTGAGTAGAACTGCTGCGCCTTCGATTCGATTAGGTCAGCAAATTTCTTATCGTCAGCCCCACGTTCATGGTCGAGTATTAGCCCGAGAGCGAAGGCCGTTTGGTCAGGTTCGCCGATCCGCACGGGCTCGGAAAGCTAGGAAGCCAGCCGTTCAGTCGTTCCACTACGACTGTTTCAAGCCGATGCGGATTCGCGCCATCCCTTCACCTTGCGGATCGTCCCACTCCCGGAGTTCCGCCACGAGTTGAAGCAGTCATGCCAGACCGTAAGGTCGCTCGAAGCTGGCGCGTCCTCACCTCGGAGACATACGGCCTCCTGCGCGATGTTTTCTGCTGCGAGGCTTCGGAGCAGTGCTTCGTTGGCATTACGCGAAAAGCGGTGTCTGGGAATGTCCTGATCAGCCGGACCAGCAGCGAATGCCCGTGTACAGAAGAATGCCAATCGTAGCAGCGGTAAAACGCGGGTGTCAGTTTCCGGGGCGATGCTGCATCGGCGTCGCTATTCATGGTGTGTGAGTTGGGTACTCCTTGTGCGCGGAGGCGAGGGCGAGATTCGCAAAACCGTCCCGCAGCATTAATGTCAAAACTCGGGGGGATTGGGATCGTGTCGCATCCACCACGGATGCGGTGAGAAGAAGGAGGGTAGCCCAACGTCTGGACTTCATCGCGCTGCAACTATAAACGAGATGTGGCGGGATTGAAGCGTGGAGAACATCAAGTGCCTATCTGAAGGGATGGACGAAGCTTCTTCCATGCGGCCCTGCTTTTAGTCCGGCAGTTTGACGCGGTCGGAGTGCTTCCCGTCGCGCTCGTGCTCTTCGGCCAAGACTTTTTCGAGCCACCCTGCGTGCTATTCAGCAACCTTCTTATCGATGGACTGCGGCTTGTGTCCGATGACGAACTCCTCGCTGCAGCCGTCGCACCCGAGTGTCCCCATCTCTTCGAAGCCTGTCGCTTTGTCTCGGCTGCTCTTTTTCACTGCTACTTCCCGCATGTTCCAATTCTCGTTGGCAAGTCTCCGGACAGCTACATTTGGGGGCGCTTCATGGGCGTTGCCGGGCACCCCTAATCCGAAATGCGTCATGATACCGGGGCAACTGCGCTCTCTCGCAGGACTCTTCGGTTGTCTTGGATCACAAGCCTGATCAGGAAAAGTGTCTTGGACTCTTTGGCCCCCGAAAGCGGCTGCCCACTCTGCGGCTGGGCAGCCACGAAAGGACGATGTGTGGCGAAATCGCTGATGTAGTGGAGATTTTTCCGTTCTTGTAGGCTAAATCTGCTCGCTTTCTTCTAAGGGATTCCACTGCCACCCCGAAAGCGATGACTCATCCTGCACAAAGTAAAGGAATGGTACGCCCCGTGCTGGTAAGTGTAGACAGAACACCTGCGTAATACGACCAACGCCGGGAGGAAGTCATGCTGAATGTAACCGTTGCAAGTATAGGTGAATTAGCCGTAGTTGGGTGCGAGGGAAGAATCGTAGCGAGAGAATCCATTTATAAGTTGCGCGAAGCCGTGATCTCGCAAACAGACGCTCGGATTGTTGTCCTTGAACTCTCGGAGGTGCGTGCCCTCGGAGGTGGCGGCGTTGGTATGCTAGTGTTTCTGCAACGATGGGCGCGAGGACACAATATCCGGTTCCTGCTGTTCCATCCCTCAAAATTAGTCCAGAGCAAACTAGAGAGTGCCGGATCAATCGCAGAACTCTACATCGCTTCGGTCGGAGAAATGCAGGCACTTCTGGCCTACGCCAACAGCCGACCTGGGCTACCTGCTTGAGTCGGCTCTCGGCGGACGCCAAACCGACACTCGAATCACGAGGGAAAGTAACATTCCACTACTGGTCACTACTGATCATTCGACCATGTGTCGCATCGGAGACAATGAGCTATGAGAACAAAGGAATTCTTCGGCAATCGCTTACCTCCGCGCATCGTCTTAACTGGCGTGCAGCAGGTAGAGATATTTCTGGAGTTGATACGGGAGAAAAATGCTTTGGTTTTAACTGGAAAACTGGAGAAATCTGATGAGCTATACCGAGGCAAGAAGTCACTTCGAGAAGGCGAAACTCGACAACTCCAATAAAGCCATGCTCGATCTGCTAGATGGCCTCAAACATTTATGCCACGCTCTCGAAGAGGACTTCAGAACCTTAGAACAAAGTGTTCGTGACATTCGTGATATCCAGAGCAGCAAACAAATACCGGGAGCCTTCACGTAGCTCCCTGTCTGAACCTTACGAGCGTCTAACTGCCAATCGTGGCGGCGTGGGCTTCGTTCACTTGCGCTGACGCGAGGTGTCCGCAACGCAGCCCACGACAATGATCATGGTTCGAACTTCTCTGATCGTCAGTTGAAGAAAAGTCAACGACGCGATTGTCCGGGATTACTGCGGCTGTGCAATCTTGAACAGACGCCAAGCAAATCAGCACATAGAGTGGATCGCATAGGGAGACGCGAAGGGATACATGCCGGCCATTGCGCTGCCTGTTCCCCCGGTGGCGCAGCCAAAGTGACCGCTGCGCCACCGTAGTAAACACGCTTTTTAGAGGACCGTTAAATGAGTATGAACCCAAGTGCGGAATTGTTGTTCGATGGTGTACAGAATTGCTCAGGCACTGGATCGGCAGGGTTGGTAACGTTATCCCCCATATGACAAAGCTCTTTGTCCGTTCGCTCGTTTTAGGTTTGGCGGTAACCGTCTCTGGGTTTGCCCAGGACCCCTGGGTCGGGGCATGACCCGTCGCAACATGGCATGACCCGTCGCAACATAATGTGCAATTCGTAACGGTAGAAGAAGGTGTCCGCCTAGAAGTTCTCGATTGGGGCGGATCGGGGCGACCGATTGTGCTGCTGGCTGGTCGCGGGTTCACCGCCCATGTTTTCGACGGCTTCGCTGAAAAACTAACCGACTCCTATCATGTGTACGGAATCACGCGACGCGGTTCCGGATCATCCAGCAAACCAACCTCGGGTTACACAGAGGACCGTCGAACAGAAGACGACCTACGTGTTTTTGATGCTCTCAAGCTCGTTGCGCCGGTTGTTGTCGGGCACTCCATGGCCGGGGATGAGTTGTCGCAACTTGGCATTCATCACTATGACCGGGTTGGTGGACTCGTTTATTTAGATACGCTGAACGACGGCACTGATGATTACACCTTCAAGGGTATGATGATATGGACTATTTAGGGTTTCTTAGGGAAAAGATCGCACGTTTACGCGAGGAGATCGCTGTTATTCAAGAGTTGAATCAGCAGTTTCGGGGTGATGGGGGAAATGGAATAGGTGCTCAAGTCACTCACGGGCAGAGAGGTGCGCGGCTACAGGAAATTCAGCATGAGCTTGGGAAGCTCGCCCGTCTCGGCAGCGGAGTTATTTTGCCAGAACAAACGAAACTACCGGACCACTCACCAACGCTTCTTGTGAAGCGGAGACGAGCAGCATAGCCTTTTTCGAGATGTCGCAATTCATGAAAAGTCCAGCCCAGTTCAAGCAAGGAATGGCACAAAACGTCCCCAACTCTTTCGAGTCACCGGGGTGCTCCTTCGTTCGATCAGCTCTCCCCCGAAAGCTGCTCTCATCGTGCTCCGTTTATGGAGGCTACTAGCTATTCTCAATCAAGAGGACTTTCATCGTTCTTTCAACAACCGACACCAGAATTTGCCGATTCGAGTTCAATGGGTGCGAATCGTGAGTTTCCGTCAACTGACCGGACAAAAATCATTTTTCTCAGCTGCTCCAATCTAAACCTGGACCACCTGGCGTAACCCGCTATCGGTGCAGTTTGTTTGGGATTCGCTCAAGTGTGGAGAGGCCCGCCTTTAGACTAACTGTGTCAGCATGGATTCCCCGATGCCGGTCTTTATCTGAAATGTACACTTTTGAACAGCCGTTCCTTCCTCAGAAGCCTATAAGTTGTTGTGGAATGAAGGCGATGCGGCTACCTTTCCCCTTGGTCGGAAGAACTGAAGTGCACGCTGCCTCTCCCGGGTCGCGCGGCCCGAAACTTGAAATAGAAAGGCGGTGTACATGGTTTGAATGTTGAGCCAAAGCTATGGACCCGGCTCGCCGCGCGAGGACAGTTAGCATTGCGGTGAGCCGGATCCTGTCTTTTTTTGCAGCACCAACCAGTTGCTCGGCAGTTCGGCCCAGTCATCGCACTCGTTTCTTTGTCGCGGTCTGCGTCCCGATCAACGAGAGTAGTGAGGGTGTTACATCAGCCCCTGCGAATCAGCTCTGCGTAAGCTCACGTTCCGGACCAAATATCCGGGTTGGCTTTAGTTCGATCGCCCAGGGTTGAGCGTCTAGCAGGACAGCTCCGCGTCAAAGTCGGGGAACAACGGGCACCGTCCCGGGTAAGACGTCTAGCTTTTCGGCAGCGATGGCAGGAAGTAACTCTCCGCGTAGCGCAGATAATCAGTTCGCCGCGCTTCTCATAAGAATCAAGCTGGCCCTCATGTCATCCGAAAAATGGGGCATCTTCGAATGCTTTCTGCTGCTGTCGGCTTAACCGTAGGAGTTCTGCTGTGAGCGGGATTTTACGTGAGCTATCCGGGCGGCATGTGGCGGCGCGACTGGCAATGTGAGTTTCACCGATTTGGATAGCCACGAGGCTTATAGCGTCGTTAGAAGATGATTTGAGGATTTTATAGGACCGATAATTGCATGGCGGAATCCACACCCGGTGCAGACAATGCACCGATGCACACGAATGAGTGAAAATGGTAGCTTTGCCCGTTATTTCGTAGAAGTACTGATCGGAGGGATGCAGGAAGGGACGTGGATCGATTTGTCCACTATGGAAATACGACGCGGGGGTAATATTTCGAAGGCCGGTGCGGAAAAACCTGCGATTGATGCATCGCGAGGAACGAGAGTCCTAAAAAGGACACCAGCGACCAGGGCTGGGCGCAATGTTTCATCACTAAAGGTACCATTTACTCCGCTAATCGGATTGTTGCGCAGGCTTATTGTCGGTTCGTGGAGCGCGCAGGGTGGAGCCAAGACACCGGGAGCGAAGAAGACACTCCAACCTAGGCAATGCCGTTTGGAGCAAGCGGACGCCTTCTGGGCAAAATTTGACCAGCATCACCAGTAGGGGTTGAGGCATGGTCGCTCTGCTGTGAAAAAGAACTGAGACCTGAACAATGGACGAGAATAGTTCCAATATCTCAAACCTCCAGGTCCTCCAACCGGACAAAAGTTTGAAAATCGTCCGCTAATGGCGACCAACCCGGACGTCCCGCGCAAGTATGCTCAACACTTCGCCTGCGGCCTCCGCTTCGCGCACGCCTGCAAGCCGGCCAAACTTTGTGAACCAACGATATGCCATCGAGAAAAGTAAGGCATTGTGCATCGCTGAAGGAGTTCTCGGTGCTGATGTCGCTTCACCCTAGGGCCTAATGTAGAGTGCTCCCTTGGCGCCATTGCATAGATCAAGCAGGATTGAGACGTTCGTAATCGGAGACAGTGCCGTAGGTAGCGAAAACGGCTGTAGTTGATAACTCCGGTGGCGGTGATGCCTTTAAGTAGACAAGGCCGTAAATATTGCCGGCTTAGCTCGTCATGATTTGACTAATACATGCCCGATAGCCCCTCACCGGATATAGTTCATACCGCGAGGGCGGAGGTTCACCGGGCTTACGTCTGATGACTCTGTGAACGGTTCGAAGGCAATAGGCGTCAATTTACTCTGATGCGAAAACTCAGATGGATTGAGCAGTATTGAACAGACCTAAAAGCGTGTCGGGCGTACTCTGGTTCTACCAACCAACCGGAAGATTATTTTTCGGTGGTCGACCCAGGGAAGGGGGCACGCGGGTGGGAACTCCGTTGCCCCTTTTCCAACTAGGAGCCAACCCCAGAAGAACGCCGGACCGGAATTGTTTTGCAACGTCCAACGCGCGCCGGCCGTTCCCTAGATTGGCAATGCCGATTATAGCGCGGGAAGCCAGCGGTCAATTCTTCGGTGGTTTGGACCGGGTCAAGGCGGGTCTTTTTGTTTTGTTACACGGGCGGGTGTATTCTCCACGCACCGGAAGGCCGAATTCATCTAGTCCGCGTCTGATGGTAGTACTGTTTTGTCGCGTATCCAACACTGCGTGGGGTTCTTAGGCGGCGCCCGATTCGAGATAGTATGCTCCTTCTCCGATCAATGTTCTTTTCTTTTGTGCGAGTTGTGTGCAACAGATAGCAAGTCCAGATTAAGAGGCGACGCTCGATTGTTGGTCGAGGTAACATAGCCATGAGCACTGATTGACCCGGCCTTGCCGGTTCCGGGATCAATCCCTGGCTGGGTTTTGACAACCGGCGTAGCGGGGGCGGTTGTTGATGATATCGCAGGAGACCACTCTTGACATTTATTTGGATCACTATCCCCCGGGCCGAGGTGTCTGCGGCCAAACCGTAGAACATCCTTGACCCTGGCCAACGTCCGTCTGTTCAGATAGTGTCTTAATAGTGCGTTGCTACTGCGATTCTGCCTGTTTGTTAAGGAAATCGTTGTTCCAGTGAGCCAGATATTCTCCGCGCGTACAGCGAAACGAATACTCCTTCTCCCCAAGACCTAAGTTCCCCGCGATAGTTGCCACTTCTTGCCACACTTGCATCCCACAATCTTAATCATCAGCTTGTTCGTCAGTGCGATGCTAGTTCCCGGTACCGATGGACGTTTCCGGGCAAGCCCTTAGAGTAGGGGCCGTGATACAACGGGGAAGTTCGTAGTCCTGGGAACGCCCTACTCCTCGCGCAGGGGCAGGCCAAACAACTCAAGAGCCAGGAATCTTTCGGCGGGAGCGTACTGTCGTGCAAGCAGTATTAGGAGACCACCTCGGCTCACGGTTGCCGTACCCCGGTTAGCTCCAGAACTAGTCCTCAGTACGCCGTAGGCGCTAAGGCACAATCGAGATGTAGGTGCATTTGCCCTGAAAACACCGAAATGCTGACCACTGGGTGGATATTACCGTGCACATTTGCATGAACCGTCGCATCGCCAGCGGGTTGATTGAAGCTCCAATAATTCAGAGGAAATTCTTCGAGGCCGAGGAGATTTGCAGAACCCACGAATCCACTGGGATGATCAGTTGCGCCGACGCGAAGCGAGTTCTTTGTCGCGGTTTCCGGAGTTTACCATCGCCGAGTCTGTTAATCGATTGGTAGGGGTCGGTTTTGCACCCATCCTGACAAGGAGAAAAAAGAAGAAGCCCAGTGCGCAGAGCGCTACGATCGAGGCAGACATAGGCATGACGGTGCTCCTTTCTTGGCCTTCATGATTTTCATCATGTGGCATTCCGAGCGAGAAACATGCTCAATTGTGAACAAAAGCGGAAAAAGCCTTGTTTTGCCCAGCAAGAGAATCGAACGGTAGCGTCGGGCATGCAGGGCGGCTTGAGTTAAAGTTCCTATGGGTGTTGCAAATCTCAGCGCTCTTCCACCGTTTATGAGTGCCGTTAGTCGCTAATGGCTTGAGTCGCTGGCCTTATTAGGCCACTCCCAACGAGCGCCAACGTCAAAGCCGGCGACCGTTGCGTTGAGTCATAATGGCTTCTAGCCGTTGGCAGCACGAGCAAGGCTGCATCTGCTCGTGGACAACCCAAGAACTGGTCACTTCGATACAGTCTCAGAACTGAACCCCATCCATACTATTAATGCTTCGCTTCGGAGTTTACTGGAGTCTCCAAAACTCAATCTAAGGTCGATCTGGATCAAGGAAACAATAGACGAATTGCGAGAAACTAAATACAAGCATGTAATGGCAGTGCTTGCTGGTCTCGGTGAAACCCCATGGAATACAGGAGCCGCCTGTAAGCACGAAGATGCTCACCATAAACGTTGGAAGGATGATAGCCACTTTCCACACCTGCTCCGCGCTTAGCAACGAGCCCCCTGACCGTCGCGGGTACGGCTATGGGTCCGAAGCGGAAGTAAAATACTCGACTAATGACTAGGAGACTGCTCAATGAATAGAATGCTGGGTGTGATGCTACTTGTATCTATGGTCGCGTGCGGAAACTCGCGCTCAACCCATCCACAAAATCCGAACGGAAAGGGCCCTGCTCCGGTAGACCTTAAATCAGCGTCTTCTTTTGCTGTTCTAACTAAATCTGGAGTGACGGATGTGCCAGCATCCGCGATAACTGGGGATGTAGGAGCAAGCCCGATCACGGGAGCAGCCGATAACCTTACCTGCGCGGAGGTGATCGGTAAGACTTATTCTGTCGATGCAACCGGTCCACTGCCGTGCCGGATAACGAATGCTACTTTATTGACGGCCGCTGTCAAAGACATGATGGCTGCATACACCGACGCGGCGGGGCGTACACTTCCAACTGCCACCAATCTGGGGGCTGGGGAGATCGGCGGGCTGACTATCGCTCCGGGTCTTTACAAATGGGGCACAGGGGTAAGCATAACGACGGACGTGACGCTGTCTGGAGGTCCGAATGATGTCTGGATATTTCAGATAGCTAAAACCTTAGATCAGGCGAGCGCAAAGAAGGTAGTTCTAAGCGGCGGTGCGCAAGCCGCTAATGTATTTTGGCAGACCTTCGGAGATGTAACCATTCAGGCAAATGCCAAGTTCAATGGCGTTATTTTGTGTCAAACTGCCATCAACCTGAAGACGGGAGCATCTGTCAACGGTCAGTTGTTAGCGCAGACCCAAGTCACTCTTGAACAAAATGCAGTTACGAAGTGATTGGTATACCACAGGTGGGCGATTGATGAAGTCGCCCACCTGCGTGTGGGATTATAAGAGTACAAATCTCGAACTGTGCGGCGGCCGAACCACCTGTGAGCAGGCGACTGCCCCCAATTCCCGGCAGTCGTGAACACTTTAATCTTCTTCATCTAAGGGAGCTAGAAATCCAAACTGCAGGAATGCAAAGGCAGCTTGCGGCACTGGTCTCGGATCATCTGCTGTTGTTCCGAGCTTAGTTCGAGGAATTCGAAGCCGTATACCCTCCCACGAATCCACCTCACCACGGCCCACATCGTGTTGTACCCGATTGGTGTAACAAACATTCGATGGTCGACCTCCAATAATGTACTGATGGTTGCCCCGAACCCTCCCTCGCTAATCTCAATGGTCAGCCCTTGGATGGTCGGGTGATCAGTCACACAAAGTTGGACAGGCACGCTCAACTCATAGCGTGTATGTTTTCTCCTATCGTCGATCTCAATCGGTTCTCGCTCAGATCCATGCGAATTGCCAATGGGACCATTCTTAGAATCCTTACATGCACTCTTAGGCACTTGGACCATGCAAAGCGTCTCCCCGTTGCCGAGCGATTGAAAGAAGCGTTATTGTGATGATTCGTTTCGAAGACGGCGAGCTACGTCGGCAAGTTCCCGACCGTAATCGAGAAGGCTATCGCGCATTTTATCGAATGCCTGCTCCGGTTCCGCAAAGTGGTTCAGATACCGCCGTTCGAAGTCGGGATGTAGTTCCCGTATCGAAGTCCTTACTGCCCACAGGGAGCGGGAGACCGTAACGAGATTTCGTTGAGTGGTAATCAGAGTCTCGGCAATTGTGGCTACCGAGTTTTGGAGCTCTTGGTTGTCCATTACAGAACTCTAGCAGACGCACCCTGAGTGTGCGGTGCGAAGGGATGGGTGGGAGTACAGATAACTAGATTGTGCTTCGGTATAGTCGCTATACTTAAGAACTCGCTGAGCGGCCGTTGGTGTAGTTCCAGCGGTAGCCCGGTCGAGACAATCTCACTTGATAAGCAAAAAGGGGCCCCATGACGGATTTAGAGGGTATTGTTCGGATGTTGAAAGCGGAACGCGAGCGGTTGACTAAACAGGTGCAAGGAATCTCCGCGGCACTCTCGGCTTTTAGTACGGCGTACGGGAAAGGAACCGCAACGCGGGGCAAGATCTCGGCTGCGGGCAAGGTACGAATCGCCGAGGCGCAACGACAGCGGTGGGCGAAATTGAAGGGAGCCCGTGGTCAAATGAAAAGCGTTGCAGCCGCACCAAAGAAACGAAAAATGTCAGCCGACGCCCGGAGGCGGATCGCAGCGGCGCAGCGCGCTCGATGGGCGAAACTAAAGGCCGCGCAACGGTAAAGCCGCTTAACCAAAGCATTCAAGTGTTTTCTAATCCAGGGCCGCTTCCGGCCAGGCGGACGTCCGCTTAATTTGGAGGCGGCGCCTTTTGCCGACTGTGATGGATTCAAGCGTGAGATATCCGAGGGTCGCTCAAAGAGCAGCCTCGGGTGTCTTGCTATTGTTCAATTCTGTGAAGTAGGGGAATGTCCCTGATTCGAACTCTCGGCACCAGGCTGGACATTAGCCCGCTGATGAGGCTGCTAGTGAAGATGGGCGACGAGTGCCGCAATCTGATGTGCGCCAAGATGCAGAATCTAAATCTGCGCTACTCGCAGTGCGATGAAATTTGGTCGTTCTGCGGGAGAAAAAAGGCTACTTGAAGGACGGACGTTGAGCGATAAACATTTCCAAATCACGACAGATGGGTTCCACTTCTATCGCTCAGTCCAGAGCGTATTCGCTGCAGTGGTAAGCCGTGCGGAGTCCGAAGATGTCAGGACGGCCCGGCAAGAATCAAGTCGATCCGCTCAGTGTGCGCTGTCCCCCGTTGTGGAGCGGAGCCGGGGATTCCCTGTAGCAAACTCGGGGGTTGGACGTTTTACTTCGCCGGTCGCCTTCATCTGCCCGCCGACTGCTTGCGGCGTCGATCGTTTATCACCCTGTTGTTCACACTAAGCGCGACATTGTGCAATAAGGCCGGACGCTAATCTGATCTCGCTCACGCCATCTGTCGAGGCGCACATCACCGTCTCCGTTGGGTGATTTCTCTTAAAACCGATCCGAGCCGTCTGATGTAAGCTCTCATTCGATCCAACTTATGACGTGAGACCTCGTTCGCGATGCTTCGCCCTACTGGTTCACAATCAGTCGTCTCCAGAGTGTGGCTGTAATTGTGGCTGTATGTTGCCCAACACCACGAATATTTCAAGCGATTTGAAGCATTCCTCTGTGCGCGCAAGTGCTTTAAGTTATTGTTTAGGCGTGAGTTCCTTGTGGATCGCCGACATAGTTCTTTGACTCTTAATCAGTAGGTTGAAGGTTCGATTCCTTCCGCGCTCACCATCTTTTCAAGCGGTTACAGAAAACCACAATCCGTTCCACAATCCGTTCAGGACTGTGGCAACGCTAAACGCACTACCCTTCCGTGGGCTTCCGCCATTTCTGCGGTCCCTGCGTCACCGTAGACATTCATCGTGGTCCGAATATCCGAGTGCCGCATTAGCTTCTGTTGCACGCCGACTGGAGTGCCAACCGAATCCAGCCACGACCTGTAGGTGTGACGCAGGCTGTGAGTGCCGAGTCCGCCGATCCCCGCTTTGCCTGCCGCCTTCTGGTACGTGCGCCAGATTTGATCGTAGGACCACGGCAACCTGCCCAACTGGACAGGGGAAGCAAACATCCAATCCTCAAGAGCGGAGAACTGGGTTGCTTGCTTGCATGTCTTAAGGGATTCCAGCAGTTCGCGGTTAATCGCCAGTTTCTTCCGTGACTCTGCGGTTTTCACATCGTCAACCTGCTGGCATACGATTCCACGTTCCGCTCGTCAGTGTGGGCGGAATCATGGTGTAAGCAACTAAATTGCTGTTAGTTCCGTTCTGGACAACGTACACATTGCCAGGATTCCCGCAGGTACGGTGGCCACGATCTGGGTGTCGTTCCAGCTCACCACCGCAGCGCTTCCCGACGACTGAAATTGCACCGATCCGTGGCTACCCTGCGTTGCTCCGAATCCGCTCCCCGTCAGGGTTGCTTGCATCCCCGGAGCCAAACTCGTTGGCGATATACTCGAAATGTGCGGCGTCTGTGCGTGAGCGGCGGAAATAATGATTGCCAATAGGGGCACAACACAAACGGCGACTGGGAATGCTTTACGAGGCATCAGTGGAAAACCTCCGAGACGCATTTTCGACGGCAAGGAAGGCGGAGACTAACACTCGCGGCTCATCCATATAGTTCCTTGTTCATTTTGTTCGGAATTCGTAACAATCAAAATCGTCATGCAGCACAAATTGTTTTATTCGCCTCCTGTTTTCTTGTGGCCTCCCACAAACGAGTAAACTGTGACCGGGGCGGAACTCTTCAGCTACAATCCCCTCAATAAAATTAACCAATAGCGAGCATATTTCTTCTGCTGAGTGTTTCGGCCTGAAAAATTAGCGATCTATTCCGAGTCTAAGAGACCGAGGAAGAAAGAAAAACTGTTGCGCCTATAAAGGATTGAACAGTACCTTCGAGTCCAATGAAATCGACCTCACAGATAGCCCATCGCCGACTGTTTCCGTCACTCACCGATCCAGCGTATTTAACACTCCGCTCCCGTCGCCGAATATTTGAAGGCTGGGCTCGCGAGAGTAAAGGGCAACATCTTAGAGCGCTAGACATCGGAGGCCGGTACCAGCCGTATCGTGTTCTTTTTAACAGCATCGATCAATATGTCGCGCTGGATTTGATTGCAACCGACGCCGTGAGCGTGGTGGCTGATGCGGAAAAACTTCCATTTTCGGATGCTTCATTTGACATGGCAATCGCCACACAGGTATTTGAGTATTTTCGAGACCCATGTCAGACAGCGAGACAGATTCACGCGGCCCTAAAGCCGGGGGGGATGTTGATAGCCAGTTTCGCTGCTTGTACGCCCAGATTCGTAGAGGAGGAGCACTGGAGGTTTACACCATCCGGACTGCGGCTAATACTCGCGCCGTTTGAAAGAGTGGAAATAGTTCCAGAGCTACACAGCCTTGCGGGGTTGCTGCGGACTGTAATCCTCGGATTGGACAGCTTCGTTCGTTATCGCAGCTTTCGATATGTATACAGGTTTACGCTGTGTCCTTTTCTGAACCTTCTGGGTTTCGCGCTGGAAGGGATGAGTCTGACATCAAACGATCAGTTCACGACGAACTATAGCGTGAGGGCGGTTAAAGCAAAATAAGTGAGCGGACTTTTAAAGTGGTTCGTGGTTTACGGATTGTCACCTTCGTGTGCGAGAATACGACCCGACACTCTGCACACGCAATTTGTTGCAGAGCAAGTCAGAACGCTCCACGATCCACGATCCATTCACAATCCATTGCCAGTGCCTTGCATGTCCTGTAACCGCCAAAACTGCCATCCGTTGCCCTGCAAGTTGTTGAAACTACGTTCAAGTGCGGATTCGATTCCTTCCGCGCTCACCACTCAGTCCTCTCTGCGAGAACCTCGCTTGTTTTCCGAAGAATCTAACTGAAATGGCCCACATGTTACGGGCTCATGTTTTTTCCTTTCTGCCTTTTCCGGCTTCCTTCTTTTGTTCACGTGAGCGGTAGCGGGAAGAAACAAGGCGGAACGGTGAAAGGGACAGAACGAAGGCCGAAGGAGGGTGGCAGGGCGTGAGCGAAAGCGTGGTGACTGCAAACGGGGTTGGGTTTAGTTTGGCGCGAAACCGGCGCAGTGTCCGACAGTCAGTCGGCTGCAAATTAGTTTGTTCCTCAGAACGCTGCCGTGACCGTTAGCGGGATACAACTACGTTCAACAGCAGGAAAAGCACGGACGGTATTAGATAGGCAACGCGATTGTATATATCGCGGGTCAACTACTTCTTCAGCCTCTGAGGGTGTTTCTTCGCAGAACTTCTCCTTCGCAACGTCCCGTCGTGGAACACTGAATTTGACGTGCTTGCCTCGGTACGTGCCGTCATTTGCCCGAGCAAATCATCGATTTCATTCGGTGATCTCGGGCCGAGCTCTCCGTCTCGGCCGAGCACCAACCGCCGAGGTGGACGCGCGCACAACGAGCGTATAGTCAAAAACGACATCTTGTGGCACCGACATCGTAGGCGTTCGCACTGAGTCCAACAGCAAAGAGACACCGTGCTCGACCATCCTGTCGATGGGTTGTCGGATCACCGTCAGTGGTGGCCAGGACTTCAGCGCCGTTGGCGTGTCATCAAATCCGGCCACGGAGAGATCGCCGGGAAGCTGCAGCCTTAGCTGTTGCGCCACCCACACTACACCTGACGCCATATCGTCGTTGCTGGCCACGATCGCCGTCGGTCTATTCTGGAGATCGAGAATTTGTTTGGCAGCAACGCGCCCGGACTCAAAGGTGAA
>Ga0206967_1110_pt1 | contig 17571 bp, 14 predicted proteins | sample Alteio_BWOrgHeat_24_FD_153259 | JGI IMG/M metagenome (GOLD analysis project Ga0206967, IMG submission 153259) | Enriched cells from forest soil in Barre Woods Harvard Forest LTER site, Petersham, Massachusetts, United States -... | ecosystem: Environmental > Terrestrial > Soil > Temperate forest >...
TACCAGGTGCGATGAACAGGTGATAGATGCGATGAGTCGGCTGATCTGCCGAAACCTTGGCGAAGTAATTTCGCCCGCTTATTTTACCAGGGAAGAGGTATGGCCGGAATCCGGAACCACCTCGCGGCTGCGCGTTGTACTAACTTCCCGATGATCCATTCATTGATCGGCGCTCTCCTCCTCGCGGTAACGCCGGTTTCAAAGGTCGATCGCCTTCGGACGAAGGTGATCTTCTCCGAAACCGCCAACCTGACTTACCAACTCGACGTGATGAGCGGCATGCTCCCCCATGTCACTTCAGCCGACTTCGCTGCGCTTTGGACCAAGGAGTTTCTCAAGTCTGCCGAAGACCGGAGGTTCGTCAAGCAGTGGTCGGACCTCGAGCACCGATACGACAAGTCGATTCCTCTCGACGTTCCCGACATGCCGATGGAGAGACCCTACTCCTACGTCTCGCTCTTCGAGCGGATTCGAATGGCCGGACTGCGCTCCACCTCGACCGACGATTTTCTGAACCAGGTCTCTTTGCTCGTCCAGCCACGAGATGAGATCCAATACGCTACAGTCCTTAGGCATTTCGAGCAGCCGTTCCATGAGTGGTGGCAGCGAGAAGCAGCCGGCCAGGGTCGAACGTTCGCTGGCGGACTTCGGAGGCTGATGACAGAAAAGCGGATCCAAGACCGTATGGAGCAGTTTCGCAAGTTTTACGGACCCGACCTTCCCGCCAATTACGAAGCGCCGTTCAGCCTGATATATCGTCCTGGCCTCGCCAAAGCGCCCACGAGCGGTCAACAACTCGACGGTATCTCGGTTGTCGAGTTTCTACCCAAGGAGAAGCCAGAAAGAAGGATCGATGTGATCCTTCACGAATTTTGCCACTTCTTGTATCGGTCGCGGACCGACGCAGCGACCGAAAAATTCCAGCAGCGGTTCGTTGATACCGGCGACTCCGTGGCCCGACCCGCGTTCAACTTGTTGAACGAAGGGTTCGCAACTGCACTCGGAAATGGAATTATCGGCCGCCAAATGCGCACGCAACAAGAATGGGATGCGTTTGTGAGCCGGCCGCTGAGTTTGTACAACGACCCGTACATCGACCGCGCGGGTAAACAATTGCTGGTCTTGGTTGACGATTGGCTTCCAAAGGGCAAGACGCTGGATAGCCCTGAGTTCGCGAGCGCCTACCTGTCCGCGATGAAGCATGAGTTTGGAGCCGAGCTCACCGCGCCCTCGCTGTATCTTAACGAGGCATACCTATACATCGACCAGCGAATCGGGCAGGAGTTTAGCGGCGAGCTACGCCGAGAGCTTCACATCTCAGGCGCCTATACAAGCGTCTCGGACCGAGTCACTGCAGAGACCGTCGGCGATTTTGCCCAGCAACCGAATCTGTCCGCGGTGTTCGTGATTCCCCCCGACCAGATCGACGCGCTTGTTTCGACCGGCGTAATCGACGTAGCAGATGCTACTACGATCCGTCGCGCAAAGAAGCCGGCCCTCTTCGGCCGCCGCCGTGGGGCGACGGCCTACACATTCGTGATCCTTGCGGAAAGTGCTTCCGAGGCGAAGCCTGCACTCAAAAACCTCGCCCTGGCAAAGTCCATGTTCATGGGCGTGTATCAACCGTGAACGCTTCGGTCCCCTCACCCCGAATCGGGCGTTGGAGTACGAAATACGCCAACCCGCCGGCTTCTAATCTGAACGTGCCTAGGCAGCGATCGACCAGCGTCGCTTCGCTAGAACTCGCGGGTAGAGCATCCCGATTATCGACGAGCTTATAGTGCTTTCCGTCTTCTTTCCATGACTCTCCGATCATTGCCGAATACTGGCTTTCGGGAACCGAAAGCCTTGGCCCCTCCCGAAACATCTCGGCCGCACGCAAGTCTTGGTACAACTGCTCCAATAGCGGGGCGCCCATGTATATGGAGACGTAACTCCTGCTCACGGTTCCATCCTGATGTAACGTCGGTCGGTAGGTAGCATTTGAAGCTTCGTCTTCAAGCCGTTACTTAGCGGGTTTCTCCACGCACTGCTGCCTCGATCTTGGCGATGTCGATCTTCTGCATTTCCATCATCGCTTGAAATGCTCGGCTTGCGACATCGCCGCCCTGATCCATCGCTTCTGTCAAAACGCGAGGCGTGATTTGCCACGAGATGCCCCATTTGTCTTTGCACCAGCCGCACGCGCTTTCCTCGCCGCCATTCCCGACGATCGCGTTCCAGTAGCGGTCGGTCTCTTCCTGGCTGTCGGTTGCGATCTGAAAAGAAAACGCCTCGCTATGCTTGAATGTATCGCCCCCGTTGAGCCCAATGCACGGGATGCCGCACACCGTGAACTCGACGACAAGGACGTCCCCCTCCTTACCGCCCGGGAAGTCGGACGGCGCTCGCCAGATTTTGCCAACCGTGCTGTCGGGAAACGTCTCCGCGTAAAACCGGGAGGCCCCTTCTGCATCCTTGTCGTACCACACGCAGATCTTGTTCTTGCTTGTCATTGCTCTATTCTGACCCGGTGAGCCGAACTCGGCTACTCAGGTATTCGAAAGAACGTAGATCGGATAACTTTGGACCAGCTTTCGTCGAGGCTCTCTTGAACAACGACAGTGACCCATTCGGGAGGGGTGCACGATGCATCATATCGCGACGAATGGCACGGCGATGACCGCAAAAACGATCGCAGTCACCCTCCTCGCCCGTCTGCTCATGCCATGCCTTCCTATTTGGGGCTTGACGCCAAACGCCCTGGTTCACGCAGTCCAGGGCCGGGGCGGTTCGTCAGTGCGTCGCCTAAATCTGAGCGCGCCTTTTCAACTTCGGCCTCGAGAAGCTTTACGATGTCGGGATGCTGACCGGCCACATCGGTGGTCTCGCCGATATCGTGCTCAAGGTCGTACAACTCTTCCTTTTCCAGTTTTCGAAACGAGTAAGGCGCTGGAACCCCGTCTCGTCCACCCGGCCTGCCGTCCAAGGTCTGATAAGTGTGGGGCAGCTGAAGTTTCCACTTACCGTCCGATGTGGTCACTGCTTGCAGTTGGTTGACCTCATAGTAGAACCAGTACGACTCGTGGGGATTCTTGGCGCCGGGCACTCGGGAGATGATCGGCCAGACGTCCATGCCGTCGATCTTGTGTTTGGGAAGATCGGCGCCGACGATCTTGGCGATCGTCGGGAAAAGATCGATCGTCATGAGCATGTCCCACGTGTCCGTCCGCGCCGGTATCTTTCCGGGCCAACGCATGATGCACGGCTCGCGTGTCCCACCTTCCCAGTTCGTGCCCTTACCCTCCCGGAGCGGCTTTGCGGAACCGCCATGGTTGCCATAGGAGAGCCAGGGACCGTTATCCGACGTGAAGATGACCCACGTATTCTTGTCAATGCCGTTTCGCTTCAGCGCAGCCAGGATTTGACCGACGGACCAATCGACCTCCTCGATGACGTCCCCATAAAGCCCGCGTTTGGTCTTTCCTCGAAATTTATTGCTCACCCCTAACGGCACATGCGGCATGCTTTGGGCAACGTAAAGGAAGAACGGATGGGAGCGGTTCTGACGGATGAACTTCACGGCTCGATCCGTGTACCAAGTTGTCAAGTGGTTCAGATCGTCGATCGACATCTCCTTTCGGAAGATATGGTCGTTCTCGTAGATAGGCAGGTTAGGATACTCGCGCTTGATCGCCACGATTTCCGGAGGAAAGTTCTTGATCAAATCGGGATGCCCCGGCCAATAGTCGGTTGAAAGAGTCAGGCCGAAGAACTGGTCGAAGCCGTGTCGTGCCGGCATGAATTGGGGCGCATTGCCAAGATGCCATTTTCCAAACAGCGCCGTCGCATAACCTTGCTGTTTAAGAAGTTGGGCGAGGGTCGTTTCGTCGTCGCTGATACCGACCCGCGATTTGGGTCCGAGGGCGCCATGAATACCTAGCCGGTTTGAGTAGCATCCGGTAAGGAGGGCACAACGGGAAGCCGAACACACCGGCTGCGCCACGTGGAAGTTCCGGAATATAGCGCCTTCATCGGCCATGCGATCAAGATTCGGAGTCGAAAATCCCTCGGCGCCAAATTTGCCAACGTCGGCGTAGCCTTGGTCATCCGTAAGGATGATGACGATATTCGGCTTGATCGACGATGGAGTTTCTGCTTGGACTACCGAGGCCGCAACTATCGCCAAAAGCAAAAATGGCAGGTTCCTGATCATATGGCCCTTACGGACACGTGGAATTTCGTCAATTCGACACTCCCTAATTCGCGGACTCATCATACCAAGGAACCTGAGAAACCGGGCGCCGATATTAGACTGGACTAGAACCAGCCGATGCCCTCCGCCACAAGAGGAGCTAATGCTTGGCGTTGCGCACAGTTCCAACCCAGCCGGTGTTACGTATACTCAGATCAAGTCCGGAAGGGGATCTTTCGATGGGTTTTGATGGCTAACTTTACCGATGCGCGAAAGGCGTTCTCTGAGGGTCGATTCGGTGAAGCGGGGTTGCTTTGCCGGGAAATCCTTGCTGCTTCGCCTTCGAACCTCGACGTGAAGCTGATGCTTGCTGCGTCCGAAATTCGCGGCGGAGATATCCAGGCGGGAGCCGACCTCATGGAGGAACTCGCGCAGCAGGAACCGGAGCTTTACGAGGCGCAAGTTTGGCTCGCGTTGGCTTATCGTACGCTGGTAAATCCAGACAGATCGCTCGAAGCCGCCGCAAGGGCTTGCCAACTTCGTCCGTACGACGCCGGCGCTCACAACAGTGCCGGCCAGGCTCAAAAGGACTTGATGCGCCTGTCGGACGCGGAGGCTTCGTTCAGAAAGGCGGCAGAACTCGATCCAAAACAGCCGATCTTCAAGTTCAACCTCGGCTCCGTGCTTCAGCTTTTAGGCAGAGATGAAGAAGCCGTCGCATCGTATGTTCAGGCTGTCGCCGCCGCTTCTGGCTCTGCCGATCAACTGATCGCCCTCGGCGGGAGCCTGCTGGAAGTCAGGCAATTTGCGCTCGTCGCCGAGTGCAGCCGGAAGGCCGTAGAACTTCGCGGCGAACGATTCGAAGCGAATATGTTGTGGGCCCAAAGCTTGATGGAACTTGGAGAGATCGATCGAGCTGTACTTCAGATCGATAAGGCGATCGCTGCCGCCACCGATGAGTCCGAGCCATATACGGTGCTGGGCTCAATTCTAAATCGCAAGGGACTTATCGGTGAAGCAGAGACAGCCTATAGAAAGTCGATTTCCGTCCGACCACGGCAGGGGCACGCCTACTTGGGACTTACGTTAGTTGCGAAGCTCTCGGTAAGCGATGTCCGGCAGATTGAAACGATGCGGGAACTTGCCGCCGATCCAAGCCTGGCACAAGGCGAGCGCGAGTCGCTGCATTACGCTCTCGGAAAAGGCTATGAGGACGTTGGCGAATACGAAAACGCGATGCGCCACTACGATGAGGGCAATAGAATCGCCTACCGGTCGAAGTTTGGAACGCGGACGTTCAACCGCGAACACTTTGCAAAAGGGATTGAATCGACGGCGAAGCTCTTCACCCGAGATCTCTTTGAGAAATACCGCGACTTGGGCGATCCTACTGAGATGCCGATCTTTATCGTCGGCATGATTCGGTCCGGCACGACCCTCCTCGAGCAGATCTTGTCCTCGCACCTTGATGTCGAAGGCGCTGGAGAAGTTGAGTTTTGGGCGGGGCACGGTGGCCGGCGCTTCGACCCTGTGAACCCAAACTTGCAGAGTGAGGCTTTGCGGGTGATGGCCTCTGACTACTTGAAATTGCTGAACAGCCTTGCCCCCACCGCCAAGCATGTGACCGACAAGATGCCTGCCAACCTGCTCGCGCTCGGACTAATCCACCTCGCCCTGCCAAAGGCGCGAATCCTTCTCATGCAGCGTCAGCCTATCGACAATTGCCTTTCCATCTACACCACCGCTAACCGCGCCCCAGTCGAGTTTTATCACGACAAAGGAAACATCGCGTTCGCCTACGAGCAGTATGCAAAGCTAGCCGAACACTGGCGAAGCGTCTTGCCCTCGGACATCCTGATGACGGTCGACTACGAAGATCTGGTCGCCTACCCCAGCCAAACCATTCCCGCCATCCTCGACTTTTGCGGACTGACATGGGACCCTCGCTGCCTTCAACCACAAGAAAACCGTCGGATCGTAGCAACGCCGAGCGCCGCCCAGGTACGTCAACCGATTTATACGGCCTCGATTGGTCGCTGGCGCCGGTTCGAGCCGTGGCTCGGCGAGTTGCACGCACACCGCGTGGGCTAAGAGAGCGTGAAGAAGAAGGTCGAGCCTTTGCCAAGCACGGACTCGGCCCAGACCGTCCCGCCGTGTCGTTCGACGATTCGCTTCACGTTCGCGAGGCCGATGCCTGTACCCTTGTATGCCGCATTTCCGTGTAGCCGTTGGAAGGGCTCAAAGAGCTTTTGAGCGTATTGCATCTCAAAGCCGATCCCGGTGTCCTGGACGTGATAAATAGGTTGTTTCTCAACGATATCCTTCCCAAATCGGATGGTGACGCCTGGCTCCGAATACTTGCAGGCGTTTTCTATAAGGTTGTATAGGACCAGTTCCAGCAGGCTTTGGTCTGCATTTGCTCGCACCCCGTCCTGGACCTCGATGCTGCCATTGCCACAGTGGCACTGTGGCACCAGGTCCTTGGCGAGCTGTTGCACCATCGCGCTTACGTCGATATCGGAACGCTTAAGTTCGCCGTGTCCGAGTCGCGCGAACTTGAGGAGATCATCCACGAGCATCCCTAAGCGGAGGCCGTTGCGAACCAGAGTTTCCAAGTGAGCCCGAGCCTCAGGAGGTAGCGCAGAGGAAAAATCCTCCTGGACGATCCGGCAATGTGCGATGATGGCGCGGATGGGGCTGTGCAGGTCATGCGCCAAGAAGTAGCAGAAGCTTTCAAGCTCCAAGTTTGAGAGCCGCAGTTCTTCCCGGAAGGCATCCCGCTGTTTGCCGAGGAGGCGGCGGGCGCTGACGTCTTTTACGATCTTGGCAAAGCCGATGAATTGCCCTTTCTCCTTAACCGGATAGATCGACACCTCTGCTATGAAGCGCTCCCCGTCCTTTCGAACGCGTATCCGCTCTTCGTGATACTGTCCGTCTTTCAGGGCCATGCGCAGGTTCTCATCGGGATGGTCCCGTTCCCTGTCTTCGGGGGTGTAGAACATTCCAAAGTGGTGGCCAATTGTCTCGGCTGCCGTGTACCCCTTTATATGCCGACACCCCTCGCTCCAGGTTCTTATGATGCCATGTGCATCTACGGTCAGCACGGCTTGGTCCGTGATGCTATTCAGGAAGAGGTTAAGTACCGGATCCGACTCAACCTCATGGATGAGCTGCTCCTGGTTCATCCTATAGCCGTTGCGTCCATACCTTTACCATAGCAGGACGCTGGTCGCATGCCACGTCAGTGGTTTCGTGGTCAGTCCATCCATAGACAGAAATTGTTGCGACTATGCCTACAACATTCGCTGAAGTCCGACTCACTGGGAGAAAAGCGGCAGATCGTAGGGTGTGGAACGCAGCGCGAGATTCGTAAAGGCAGCCCTTGATCAGTTCGGAAACTTGGAGAGTTTCGAGATTGACTTCGATCAGCTCTCCGGCCGGCAAGCAGTCCTTTCCGCCTTTGACGAAGCTGGCTGCATCGTTGAGGATCAAGGCACCTACTGCCTTGTGTACCCAAATGCCAAGGGACGCCCAGGCACATAGTCTGTTACGGCACTGTAACCAAGGCTCTAAGAAGAGGACGCTTGGGTCTACTCGCGCGACTCTTGGTCCCGCACACCCGGTAATAGCTAATAGCTGCGTCCCCATGAACAGGATGGGGCTTGGCCCTGCTGGAATCCTATCGTTGTTTTGCCCTACACACTCCAGTATCTATATGTCAGGTTTGTCCGTTTCGAGGTCACCGGGCAAAAGCGTCTTCCGATCGCCGGTAAGAAGCGTGTGATCGCGGCAGATTTTCACGATCCCGATGAGGTTGCCTTCTTCATCTAGTACTGTGCTTGCAAACCCGCTACCCCAGAACTTTGAGCCATCCTTGCGTTGGTGCCAGCGTTGGTTATTAGCCCGACCGAGATCCATCGCTACCGCCAGTTCTTTCTCCAAGACGTTTGCTTTACGGTCGGCGGCAGTAAATATGATGTCGGCAGTTTTGCCCACCCACTCGTTCTCGTCGTAACCGAAAACTTTCTTGACGCCCTCATTCCAGGTGCGCAGGGTGCCGTCGGGCTCGATGAGAAAGATCGCGAAATCGGGAACGGTCTCCACGACAAGCTTCATGATGTGCTCGTATTCTCTCTCGCTCCGAGATTTCTCACGATAGAGCTGAGCCAACAGCTTGCTGATCGACTGGCCCCGGTTGTTTGTTCCGAGCTTGTCCCGAATGCGCTCCCAATAGGTGCGAATGGTCGCTAACTGCAGATCAAGGTGCGTGGCTATCTCTTTATCAGTCAATCCGTCCGCCGCAAGGAGAACTACTTGATTCTCTCTGCCGCTTAGTAAACTCATGGTTGACGGATGTCAGCTGTTCGAGTGCCTATGGGCGCGCAGCTTAACGGCCACGCCCCCGCCAGTAGAAACCGCCCCCTCCGAGGAGAAAAACGACAAGGATAACAATTATGATCGTGGTCATGGTGTCCCGGTGGGACACCTAGACTGAATGCCTTGTTCCCGGCTAAGTGGAATCCGTTCCGTACCGTTTTTTGAGCCAGCAGGGTTTCAGTAGGGCTAGCTCACCAGGGCCCCCGTCACGGGCTTGCAGCGGCATGAGCGGGATCTAGTCAACACTGTGCAGAATGCTGAGGCATCCGATGACTTCGCCGGTTTCGTCGGAAAGCGGAGCTACTCGTAAAAACGTGTTCTCAAACTCTCCGTCCAAGTGAATTGCGCTCCCTTCGCCGGCCAACGCGCGAAGATGAGCAGCTACTCCGAGGTCTGCGGGGTCCTTGGTTTTGAATATCTCGTAGATTGTCGTACCTACTGCCCACCTTACTCCGAAGTGAGTGGCCGGAAATTCGCCGTTGGCGATGATGTGGATGATCAAATCTTTGTCGGTCGCCCAAGCGGTGGACTTTATCTGATCCATCGCCATCTGCAATAAAGTCAGCGCCGCACGACGTTCAAGCAACTCGCTCCCAGTTCCGGCGGTTAGCAGGCTGAGGTCACTTCGCTCCGCCTTAGTATCTCGCAGCGAACGTTCGGCCCCCTCCCTAATCACTCTAGCGACACTGTCTGTTTTTCCGAGCGCACCGATCTTCAGTCTGATCCGTAGCCAGTACGTGTTCACGGTGTGCAAGCTAAGACCCAGGCGGTTCGCGATTGCCTCGTCTGTTAGCCCCTCCAGGCCCAAGTGCACAATCTCCTCTTCACGCGGCGATAGCTCTCGTTCTGCCATTTCAATTCATCTCGACCACCTGTTTCTTACGCGCATCGAGCCTCTGCTGACAGCGAAAGAACACACCATCACATGGCCTGGAGTTTCTTGCAATTCGTCGGTACTCGATCCAAGAGGTAGTCTATGACATCGGAAGCGCGATAGCTCGTCTCGACGCGTTCGAGGATCTTTCGAAGGTTTGCAATGTCGTCTCCGGCAGTCACGAGGGCCGGTTCAACATCCCCTCCCTTTTGAGTTTGAGCAAGCCCGATCGTCGCAAAGAGACCGTTGCAGATACACTTTCGGCAGCACGTATCCTCAAGTTTGCCACCCTTGGCCACGAAGTCGTCTTCAGGCTCTGCCGGACACCGATAGCCGAGAGCTCCATCCTCTTTCCGGTAGGTTTGCCGAAGATATCCCAGGTCGCACACCTTCTTGCGTCGCGCGACCACATCCTGATCGGAGAGCGTGCCGTCTAGTTGCAGGACCTTAAACGGGAAGCCGGTCGGAGAAGCAAAAGGATCTGTATAGACCGAAGTCAGGCCTTCTCTGCAACGCTTGAGCACCTCTTTCTTCAGCCCCGAGTCGATCCCCGACTCCTCGCAGAACGCAAAGGCCGTGCCGACTTGAATCCCCGTTCCACCTAGTTCGAGGGCCTCAAGTAGCTTCTCCGGATCTGCGCACGAGCCAGCCAGCCAAAACGGCAGGCCGAGTTTTGCAATCTCGTCGAGGTCCGGAACGTCGCGCGCGCCATAGATAGGCTCTCCAGCATCACTGAGTTGGGGTGCCCCTCGCGGTGGTGCATTGTGCCCTCCTGCTGACGGGCCTTCGACGACAAATCCGTCTACCCTTCCCGTTCCCTTGCGAACGAGCGTAGTGGCCAACGTCGAGGACGAGATGACAGCAATGAACTTTGGTCTCGGCAGGCTCTCGATCCCTGGAGGAACGAACTGCGCGGGATCGAAATCGACGAAGAACTCTTCACCCGAAAGGGCGCCGACGACTTCCAGCTTCAGCCGAGAAGGCTGAAGGACGGCCAGACTGTCCAAAAGCGCCGGGATTGCCCGTGGTATTCCCGCGCCCATCAAAACGTAGTCGACTTTCGCCAACATGGCTCCAAATAGCGAGGGCAGTGTCGGCAACTGGATTTTCTCGAGAAGGTTAACGCCGACTATTCCGCTATGTCCCTGTTTCGCCAGGAACACTTCCGCAAAGTTGGCGAGGACGGTCAGTTCCAAAAGGGACTGGCTAGGGACTTGCGATGAAACCGGCCGGCTCTTGAACGCCCGGGAGGCTGGCTTGCCGCCTTCGACAAAGTATCGATGCCAAATCCGTTCGGCCATCTCTCTCAACGGAAAGTTCTCGACAGCGATTCGCATGTGGCCATCCGGATCACCAAGTTGTAGGCGACGAGCAAAGACGGCATCTAAACCCGTCCCGGAAACTACTCCGAGCTGCCCGTTTAACGACACAGCTCTTGCAAGGCGCCAAGAAGAAACGGCGACGCCCATACCGCCCTGGATGATGAGGGGTAATCCCATACCTACGGAATACCCCTACCCTGGGCCATGCGGCTGTGGTCTATTCCAAGGACGGGAAATACACCCCAAGCATTCTTATGGCGACCGGTGAGGTTGGTTTCCTTGACAAACAACTGCTGACTTGCAGCCTTCCCGGTAGCAGCCAATACTACGAGTGGGCCGCAAAGAGTCAAGTTCTGGCGACCACCGAGGAAGACTCAATGGAAAGAATCGAAGCTACAAACCCTGAGCAGCTAACCCATCACATGATTTCGCATTCACCCGAAAACAACCCGTCAATCGGCGCCGCAACCGTGTTCGCTGCGGGTATGACTGCCCTGCTATTTTCGTTCCTGGGGCTCCTGATCGGCCTCGATCGGGCGCCGGGATCGTTCTATACGTACGGTCTTTCGTGCCTCTTTTGGCCTGTTACCAGCATGATTGCCCTCGGCGCGCTCGTCGGCGGCTCGCTGGGATTTGTCTTCGGCGCAATCGCCCACTCGAGTGACGAACCGACGGTCACGGCGGTTAAGGTTAACGCTAGCCCGATTTCGCACAGTCTCGTAAAGTCTCGGTGAGATCGCGGATAATGTTCGGAGTCTTGGACAGCGTCCATATTGGCGTGCGTTAACGCGCCCGCCAACCCTCGGTGAGGGTTTACGGTGAGACTTGGGTCACCGTTTTGTACTTAAACTGCGACTTCGTAACGGCGCTGTAAACCGCTATTTGCCCGGAATTTGAGGTGAGTGAGAGGGTCCCAAAGTCGGCCAACTTGTAACTGCTGAAGCTCGCCGTGTTGATGGCGTAATCGTTGATGTACGTTACGATCGTAGCAAAACCGTTGCTATAAGACCAGAACGTGACGTTTAGGCCAAGCCAGGTGCCACGATACTCGGTCATGCCGTTCTGGACGGAGTAAGGCGAAGTCGACAAGGACACGCGGCCGGTTGAGCCATTCGTGTTCATGTTAAAGCTCGTGACTGTCAGACCCTTAGATTTGGGCGGAGCGACTTGAGTGAAGTTCAGGACGACTCCCGGAATATCAGATCTCGTAAGCTGCAGGCTGGTATCGCCGTTGACCGTACCACTAAGCTGAAACGCCGTTCCATCGATCGCCTCGCAGGTCGCGATGACCGAATTGCCGGATATCGTGCCTTCGAACGAACCTGACTGGAAAGCGTAAGGTCCAGTTTCAGCGGCAACCGCAAAATCGCCGGACCATGCGCCATTGTCGTTCGCCAAGATCTCGATCTCCATCGGCGATCCATCAGGGAGAGTCGCCTGATACTGCGAGAGCGGAATCCCCCCAGTCTGGCCGCCGCCAGCGGAAGCGACACTTGACGAACCGCCGCATCCGCTCAAGCACCAGCAGATGCTAGCAACTACGATAAGTACCAAGTATTTGGCCATGCTTAAGGCTAGCACTTTTGCTGGCATTGCTTCGGCGGGCGATTGGACCGTCACGGCTTGAGGCTCATTTCGGGCCAATCGGCGCTGCAAAACGCCCACGCGCCGGTAGAGGAATTCATGACTGGATTCCATTTGCCGGCCAGATACATCAACACTGGATTGAACTTGATGTTGATCCCACCCTGCCAATAGAACATAGGGCAATTGGTGGATCCGCTCTGAGCGAGTTGTGTTTGCATGTCCTGGTATGTTTTTCCGGGAGGCAGCGGTATCTGGTGGCTGTCATATGCGGCTAACATTTCGACCCCATGGTGAGCGGCGCCGGTGGCATGGCCAAGTTCGTGCATCACCGCGAACTCCATAAGCTGCTGAACTAAGGATTGAAGGCTGGCGGTGGCAGTTTGCTTCACGGTAGTGAGATTGATGCCCTGCGTCTTGGCGGTATTCGCGAAGCTGCCTATGGGTGGCGATGTCCAGCCGATGAAGGTCTGCACCTGCGTTTGGCAGTTTTGCCTCTCGATGACGACAGCCTGAGTCGTGGATGGCGAATACCGGTCGTACACGTCGATGAAGTCCATCGGTTTTGTGTATCCGTTTGTGCCGGTTTTGCCGTCGTCGTAAATGATCACGGCAAACGTATCGGTCGCTTCGCTGAATGGGGTCCGGTTGAGCGTAATCGCGCCGCCGGATTGGTCAGGAGTACCGGTGGGCCGCATCCTGGTCGAGTCGTGGAGATAGCTGACTTTGATGCCGGTGACCCTTGAGTAGGCGGCCGCGCCAGACTGGAATATGGCCTTGTCGGCTTGAGAGGCCGGAATGTAAAGGAACAGGTTGCGGACGGTGGGATCGACCCGCACGAAGGTCTCCGTATTCGCACTGTTATCCAGCAGCAGTCCTCTATACTTGTCGTAAAGCGAGATACCGTCGCCGGTTTTCTTCATGCCGCTTGGCACATTGCATTCGTCCCAAGTGGCATCTTTGCCATCGACCTTGTTGTTTTTTTCCCAAACGTCGGCGATGTGGTTGTTGTTGTCATCCATCGGTATCGACAACATCTGCTTGTTGGTCCGCAAATCTATGGCCGTCAACTTGAGCGTCTCCGATTTGGCTTCGATCTGACCGTAGGCGCCGGTATCCCGCGCGTTGACGGTCACGGTCGCTTCCACTACTGCGCCAGTCGTTTTGACATGCTGCTCGTCGACGTATTGAATCCCAGAGGGTTGTGTTTTCGGGAAGTACAACCCTGTCTTTCCCGTGGCTCCACTCTTCGGGTAGTTCATACAGATCCCAGGGTTGTTCGACACATCGGTAAGGTCGATATCGAGCACATCGGACACTGCGCTGTGCGGTTTTGTCTTTGTTTTCGCAACTGCTCCGCCCGGGTTGGATTGATCGGTAAGAGCCAAGTGCACGGTCATCGGGGTAGATGTTGGAAATTCGGCCGAAGCCGATCCCGCGTCATCCGAATCCGGCACCGGCATCCACTTCTCGTAAACCGACTCGTCGTCCGGTTCAATGATCAGGCGTGTCTTGGAGGGGCGGAGAGTAATCGTAACCGTGCTCGACCCTTGGTAGTGGATTCCGCCCTGGGTGATGTCAAAGCTCTCTGTACCTGTAATCGATGTCGACGAGCCGCTTTGTATGGCTTTTGCCAACTGGCTATAGGAGATTTTCGCTGTCGGCTGAGGCATGGCCGACCCTGCCTTCAGTTGAGCCTGCGATTCCTGAGTGAACGCCGCGAAGAGGGGCACGGCGCTGTCGGGTTTCCAGTCTTCGCTTCCCGATGTGGGCTTCCTACCGGAATCATACCAATCTGTGGTTCCTGTTGCCGGTCCGTTGAATGAACCTCTGCCGTAAAGGTTGTCGCCTCCCGTGGTCATCAAGGCAATTCCCGCTCCGGCCTTCGCAATGTTTCCGTTAGATGTGTAACTGCGCGATACCGGGTCCTTCCCCTTCACCGTATAGGCCAGGTGCTGAGTGACGGTTGCATTGCCAAACCCCGTTGCCTGCGTTGTCGTAATCGTAAACATTGAGGCCCCTGCGCCTTGGGGGTTTTTCATGTAATCCGCATTCCCGTTGACCATCGCCGTCATGACAGCGGGAGCGCTCCCGCTGAGGCTGCCAGTTTCGTTCCAACCGGATATTGACGGAGAATCCGCCATGGTAGCGGTGTAGTTCATCGATACGCTGACCTGGCAAGGGACCGTTGCGTTTCCGGGGGTGCCGAAATGATTCTGATACTGTTGCGTCAGCTTTTGGAGTTGAGCCATCTGCTCAGCCGTCGGCGGCTTTCCCTGCTTCGCCTGAGCCTTGAGTTCATCGACCAACTTTTGCATTTCCGGCGACATCTGCTGGTGAGCAGCTAAATTACCTCGCGGTGCGACGACGAATAGTAAACAGAAGCATAAGCACAAGGTGCGTGCGATCATGGTGATAGTCTCCAATCGGATTATATAGCGGATCGACCGAAAATAATCCATTGCACCGAGACTTCGACCGATGTGCCTTTGCAACAGGATCAACCTCTATTGAACTCAATATTCCGGCACATTCGGAAAATCCGTTAGCTATTAAGCATGATCACTATTTCGCTCACGCTACCCTCACGATTTGTTCACGGTAACGCGATACACTGAATGCTGATATTTCGGAATCCGTTAGGAGTCCGTCATTGGATTACTTGTTAGGGCTTGTTCCGCGCAGTGAAGGTATGCAGAGTAAAGGAGAAACGAAATGAGAGTTCCATGGTTCAGAGTCGGAGCGTCGCTCGCTGTGGGAGCAATTCTCGCTCTCAACGCAATAGGGACAACGCCAACCCACCGTCAGCAGAACCAGACGAAAGGCACGGCTCAGATGGCGGGCGGATTGGGTCAATTTGGCGTTACCTACACACTGACCACAACTGACCAATATGGCCCGGTCAATTTCACTTTGGTCAGTGCGAACTACAGCGTGGAGCGGGTGAGCATGAAGCCGAATGAAAACACCGCTCCCTCCGCCAATCAAAAGCTGCTAATCATCCACTATCGGCTCAAAAACCCGAACAAGGGCGATCTGTACTACAGCGGTCGGGGCCTGTTTCAAGCCGTCGACAGCAACAACAACCTTATCGACGATATCGGCGAATCACGGCGAGACAGTGACATCAAGGTACTTGACGCAACGATGAAGCCCGGCCAGGGCCTGGACGACCTATTTACCTGCATCATTTTGCCTGCCGAGGCTAACGTCACCAAGCTCATCTTAAAAATGGGGAAGCCCGGAACGAAGGAAATGGTGACCCGGTTCCAACTCGCCACAAAGCCTAATCTGATAAAACCGCTCGCTGCTCCTTTTGCCGACCCTGCCGACAAAACGGGTGCAACTGCGCTGCAAACTATCCCCGGGACAATCGGGGCGACCTATCCAGCCGGTCTGTACGACGTTAGCTTGGCTTCGACGTTTTTGGCGCCAGGTCCTATCGGCAATTTGACGGCAGACGACGGAAACCAATTCCTGGTTGCGACCGTTACCGCAACCAACAAAACAACCTTCGCCTTGAACTTCGACGGAAGTCTGAACTTTACGCTCAAAACCGATGACGGCAAGATTGTCGACTTCACCGCCTTTAAGGCGAAGAGCGACGCTCGATTTGAGAGTCAATCGCTGGACCCTGGTGAATCCGCCACGATGCGTTGTGTCATTCAGGTACCGAAAGCTGCGAGCCTAAAAACCCTCACCGTTGCCGAACCGGTCAACAATAGCCTTTCCCGAGCCTATGTCTACGATGTTTCCGGCGTGAAATAAGTCCTCACGCATCGGCGCTTGTTATAATGACCCGGTGTGGCGCTTCCGACTGCTGGGCGACATCGCCTTGTCGCGCGGGGGGCGGCAGATTCGCCGCCTCAGGTCGCATAAATATGCATTTCTGTTAGCGTTCTTGTGCATGCGCCGAGAGCGTGCCTCGAGCCGGGAGGAACTCATTGAGCTCTTTTGGCCCGAAAGCGACTTCGAACACGGAAGGCTCTGTTTGCGATCGGCCCTCGCTTCCTTAAGACGCCAGCTTGATTCCCCGGATCTGTTCATGGAAGGGAATGTGGCCCTCGTTCTGATCAATCGAGACCGCATCACAACCGACGTGTGGGAGTTCGAAGAGGCCGTCCGGGTGAAGTCGCCTCACGCCGCCGAGCTGTATGGAGGAGAGTTTTTGCCCGGCTGCTATGCCGACTGGGCCACCGTTGAGCGGAATCGTTTGGAGCTGCTCTATGACGATCTCGAAAAGACGGCCTTCGCAGATGTCCCCACCTTAGAAATCAACGAGAAAAAGGTTGCCGAACCGTCGTTTCAGAGCGCCATTCCATCTCCTGCTTCGGTGTTTTGCGGAAGAGATTGCGAAGTTGAAGACACCCTGGAGGCCATTGGAAAGCACCGGCTTGTCTCTCTGATTGGAATTGGCGGAATGGGTAAGACGCGCATCGCCATTCAGGCGGGCAAATCGCTTCTCAAGCGCCAGAGGGTTTTCTTCTTGGACTTGGCGAAGGCCAAGGAGCCCTTTGAGATTAGCGGCATCGCAGCCTCAACGATCGGGATTGCCCGAGCCCCGATCGACACGCTGGATGAGCGGCTCACAGCAGCATTGAGTCTCCACGCAACCTTGCTCATTTTGGACAATTTTGAGCACCTGGTTGAGACCCAGGAAGGCCCTTTATGGGTGAAGCAGCAGTTGGAGTCGGTGTCTTCCCTGAAGGTGCTCGTGACCTCGAGAGTCAGTCTCGATCTCGACGGAGAGCGCGTTCTGCCAGTCGGACCCATGCGCATCGATGATGCCAGAGAGATGTTCATAGACCGAGCGAGGTCGGCTCTCCCCGATTTTCCTCGGTCGGACTTACTCGATGAGCTCTGCCGGCGGCTAGACGGGATACCGCTTGCCATCGTCCTATGCGCGGCAAGGGCCAACGTATTAACCGCGCGGGAAATGCTCGTGGAGCTGGATCGTGGTCTCGATGTCCTCCACTCGAATCGACGCTCGGTGGACCAACGGCAAAGCAGCCTAAGAGCGGTTTTGGAGTGGTCTTGCCCCTCGGATACCTCTCTGCACGCTGCCCTTTGTGCTTTGGCAGTGTTTGCGGGAAGCTGGAACCTTCCGGCGGCAGCGGCGATGCTAGGTGACTCGGCCCCTGATCTATCGGCGGCGCTTCGTGAGCGTGGCCTTGTTCGCGTCGATGCTTTACCGGATTCGAACCGATTCTCGATGCTTGAGACCGTTCGAGAGTATGCGA
>Ga0206967_1111_pt1 | contig 17547 bp, 16 predicted proteins | sample Alteio_BWOrgHeat_24_FD_153259 | JGI IMG/M metagenome (GOLD analysis project Ga0206967, IMG submission 153259) | Enriched cells from forest soil in Barre Woods Harvard Forest LTER site, Petersham, Massachusetts, United States -... | ecosystem: Environmental > Terrestrial > Soil > Temperate forest >...
CTGTCTTGTTGCTTTACTCGTACACCAAGCGCTTCACCCGCTGGTCGCATCTGGTGCTGGGCTTCGCTCTCGGAATCGCCCCGGCGGCGGCATGGATCGCCGTCCGCGGCGCGCTCGACCCAAGAATTTTGCTGCTGACTGCCGCTGTCACATTCTGGGTAGCGGGGTTCGATGTGCTCTATGCCTGCCAGGATTTCGACTTCGACCGGGAGGCCGGACTGCATTCCGTTCCCCGATATTTCGGCGTCGGGCAGGCCCTCTGGGTGGCCCGTGCTTTTCACTTAATCATGCTGGCGCTGCTCGTAGCGCTACTCTGGTCGTTTGGTCTGGGCAAGCTGGCCGTCGCCGGAGTCGCAGTGGTCGCCGCATTGTTGGCCTATGAACACTCCCTCGTGTCAGCCGACGATCTGAGCAAACTGAATGCAGCCTTTTTCACCATGAACGGCGTGATCTCAGTTCTGTTTTTGGTGTTTATTGCAGGCGATCTGTTATTGCGGAAATAGCCGGAAAACGAATTAAGTTGCCTCAACGCCGAGGATCATGTGGCAACCCGCCCAGGCGCGACCCGACTCGTGGCCTGGTGCGCTTACCTTGCGGCCGCCTCCCGTGCCATAATCGTCTTGCTCTTGGAGGGTTTCATGCTTCGTTCCATCGCTGTTTTATCCCTGCTTGCCGCTTTTTCTTTGGCCCAAGAATCGGCTCCCGCAAAACCTGTGGCTCCGGGCAGCGCGGCGTACCTGGCGCAGCAGGGCGAGAAGTTGAGCCGAGATGGCAAGCAGGACGATGCCCTTGCCCTCTTTGGCAAAGCACTCGACAAGTCTCCCGGCATGTATGAAGCCCATCTCGGCATGGGTGAGGCTCTCGATCTGAAGGGTGATTACGAGGCGGCGCGGGAGCACTTCACCAAGGCCATCGACGTTGCACCGGACGCTTCGAAGGAGCAGGCCCTCCGAGCTTTGGCAGTGTCCTACGCCTTCGAGGCCAACGCTTACAAAGCGGCTGAACCAGAAATGCAGGTTTTCAATAAGCGGCTGGCCAAGAGCGATTCCGAGGGTGCTGCGGAAATCTGCAACGAACTAGCCCGCATATATCTCGAATCCGGGGACCCGGATCACGCCTTTAAGTGGTACCGCATGGGCTACCAGACGATGGCCAACAAAACCGATCTGCCGGCCGACGACAAGAATCTTTGGTTGTTCCGCTGGGAGAGTGCGCAGGCGCGCGTCGCTGCCCGCAACGCCAAACCGGACGAAGCCAAACAACATCTCACGGCCGCCAAAGCTGTCCTCGACAAGGGCAACCTTCCGTCGCAAGTGCATTTCTATCCATACTTGGCGGGCTATGTGGCCTTTTATACAGGAGACTTTAAGACCGCCGTGGCCGAATTACAAAAGGCCGACCAGCGCGATCCCTTCAATGTTGTTCTGCTCGCGCAGGCCTATGAGAAGTCCGGCGATGCAACCCAGGCCAAGGTCTATTACGGCAAAGTTCTCGAGATGAATATGCACAGTCCCACCAATGCATTCGCGCGCCCGATCGCGAAAAAGAAACTCGAAGGCGGCGCGTAACAACCGGCGCCTCATTCTTGCCCGCAACTGAAGCCGGATTACTCTTGTAACCGCATCCGCGGCCAAGCCGGTTGCCCTTCGTGTTCAGCCGCCCCTAGACTTAGGACGGAGCGCCAGGTTTACACGCTCATTCGGCGCGGTTCGCGTCGGAATCACAGATTCGACCGGGAATCGATACGTCCTTCACTCGCACTACCGCTTTTAAAGTCGGCCTGAACGCGCTGCTGTTCGGCGCGGTGATTGCGCTTTCTGTGAATCGTGACTTCTACACGGGCGCCATGGTGTCCGCATTCTTCTCGTTGGCGCTGGCCAGCGCGATCATCATTCTGGCCATGATTCGTCGCTCGTGGATCGAAATGCTGTGGGTTGTGACTGGTGGATTATTTCTCGCGTTGTTCGACTTCCGCGTCCTGGATTTCCATCCCTTATTCATGGCGGGGTTCTCATTCCTGGGATTAACTGCGCTCGCGGTGCTGGGCACGCGCACCATTTGGGCCGCTGGCGAAGATCGAAAGCTATTGTTCTATGGATTTTTCCCCGCCGTCCTGTTCGTTGCTTCCGAGTGGATGGCCACCACCCTGCTCGACATCACCGAGAAGTTGCATCCCAAGACGTTCGACCTTTTTCTTTATTCGTTCGATTCCAGCCTGCGGGTGCAATTCAGTTTCTTGATGGGGCAGGCTTTCTGGACCTGGCCTTGGTTGCGATTCTTTTGTCTTGTCATTTACATTGCGTTGCCGCTGCCGCTGGCCTTGGTGTACGCCGCTCATCTGCGCGGAAAAAAGGAAAATGCCTTCGCTGTCATGCTGGCATTCCTGGTTACGGGGCCTCTCGGCGTTCTCTGCTACAACATGGTGCCGGCTATTGGTCCGGCGCATTTGTTTGGTGCAGCCTTTCCGTTCCATCCGTTATCCACCGCCGACGCCATGCGAATCAACGTGATCCCAATTCTGACCAGTGGTCCGCGCAACGCCATGCCGTCCCTGCATCTCGCGTGGGTGTTGCTGGTGTGGTGGAATTCGCGCGGTTTGGCGCGCTGGATACGCGCCATTGCGATGATTTTCGTGGTTCTAACCGCGATGGCTACGATCGGCACCGGGGAGCACTATTTCGTCGATCTGGTCGTCGCATTCCCGTTTTCACTGATGGTGCAGGCTCTGTGCTCCTACTCGCTGCCCTTGCGCAGCGGCGAACGCAAGACCGCCTTCCTCTTTGGCACCTTCGGGACTCTGATCTGGCTGGCGTTGCTCAGTTTTTCAACTGCCGTCTTCTGGAGTTCACCTATCGTGCCTTGGGCAATGGTCATCGCGACGGTGACTTCATCGGTCATCCTTTGGCATCGGCTGGTGGCCGCGACGACCGAAGAACAACCGCTGAAAGTCCGCGCTGCCGCTGCCACCGCCTAAGCCTTCTCGTGCCTTACTGACTGACACGGAGTAGGAGCATCGTGCCGCTCTCCAGTTTGACGTTGTTCTTTTCCGAACTTACCAGTGATCCTTGCGTTGCATTCTGTACATTCGCGTCCAGTTTCAAGTCCGGCATTCCGATCACGCCCTGGGTGTTGGCATTGATTGGCGGGCGACCATTATTGCCGCTATTGCCGCCGGATGATGCATTTGTGCCGGTGCTCGGGACCGCGCTCGGCGATGGCGCAGGTCCAGATCCCTCCATCGGTGCATTGCGGCTGCCCATCGGCGAAGTAGCCGTAGCCCCGCCGCTTACGGGAGCGCTGGGCGGAGCGCCACCATCGCTGCCGGCACTCGTATTGTTATTGAGCGGCGCGATGATCGCCTGAATTGACATCGGCAGGGTCACCTCTCCACTCTTGCTCACAGCTTTATCGAAAGCAATGCCGACTTCGGACTCTTTCTGCTCCTTCGACCTTGGCTGCACTTGCGTTACGTGGCCCACCATTCTCGTGTCTTTCGCGACAATCACGTCGCCGCCGCTGCTCTTCATATCTTGCGTGACTTTGGCCACGACCTCATCCCCGGTCTTCGCCTTCTTTGCATCGATCGTCTTCGTCAATTCGACGGGAATCACGCTGCCGGGTGCAATCTTCGCATTTTGATTAGCTGGCCCCGTCGCTGGGTTTGTGGCGGCAGGTTGGGTCTGCGGAGCGCTAGGAGCACTTTGTGGTTCGGTCGTAGTTTGCGTCCACCCGGCCGCGCAGAACGTTGCGCACATCAGGGCTGCGGCGGCGCTCGCTTTTGTAAAAGCTTTCTTCATGATTGCTTCTCCTTTGGCTGCAAAAGCGTTTGGACGGAGTCGCGCCAATCTAAACCATCTCTTCCTAAGAGTAGATGCAATTTTTGACGGAGAAGTAGGTCGAATCTTTACAGCCGCCAACCGAAGAAGCAGCGACGGCATCGAAGCGTCATGAAGTTTCTGACCACGTCGGCTATTTTAGTCGTCTTGTGCTTGGCCGTTTGTCTCGGCTGCGCGCCCAATCAAAGCCCGGATCAGCTTCGCGAGAAGACGGCTGAGGCCACGTCCACGCTCAAGCGTGATACAAAGGCGGTGGCGGAAGGCGTCAAAGAAGGACTCTCTTCGAATTCCAAATCGACGATCGATCTGAATAAAGCTTCAAAGGACGATCTGTCGGCGCTGCCCGGCATTTCCGCGCGTACGGCGGACCGCATCATTGCAGAACGCCCCTATGCCAGCACCCATCAGCTGGTAACACGGCACCTGCTCTCCGAAGACGCGTATGCCCAGATTCAAGACCGCGTGACGGTCGTCCACTAGCCAGCGTTCTCAATAGCAGACAGCGGGCTCCTGCGATATCATCAAGAGGATGGCTTTGCACGCGCCCATGCACCCGTTTCAGACCCACGCTTTTCAAACAGACGATCCACGGCTCACGCCGATCCATGCCAAAGTCGTGGCCGGCGAACGCCTGACCGAGGATGACGCGTTGGCGTTGTATCGTACCGGCGACATTCTTGCTGTGGGCTGGATGGCTAACTTCGTGCGCGAGCGCATGCATGGCGATAAAACATATTTCAACGTCAACCGCCATATCAATCCGACGAATGTGTGCGTTGCCGCCTGCCGATTGTGTGCTTTCGGACGCAAGAAAGATTCGCCCGGCGCTTACACCATGGCGCTCGAGGAAGCGTTTGAAACAGCTGCCTCCGGCTACACAGAGGCTGTTACGGAGTTTCACATTGTGGGCGGCCTGCATCCAGATCTGCCCTTTCAATATTTTCTGGATCTCTGCTCTGGCTTGAAGCAGCGCTTTCCGCAGGTGCATCTCAAGGCCTTCACCATGGTCGAGGTCGCTTACCTGTCGAAGCGCGCCAAGCTTTCGATCCGCGAAACCCTGGAAGCGCTTAAGGCCTCAGGGGTAGATTCGCTCCCCGGCGGGGGCGCCGAGATTTTCGCCGACCGCGTGCGCCACATTATCTGCGACCACAAAATCGATGGGGGCGAATGGCTCAGCACCGCCAAGATCGCTCATCAGATCGGATTGAAGTCGAATGCCACCATGCTCTACGGCCACGTTGAGTATGATGAAGATCGCGTCGACCACCTGTTGAAACTTCGTGCCCTGCAGGATGAAACAGGCGGCTTCCAGACTTTCATTCCGCTGGCATTTCATCCCGATAACACTCCGCTGCAGCATTTGCCGAAAACCACCGGGATGCTCGACATGAAGCAGATCGCGGTCGGACGCCTCGTGCTCGACAATTTTCCACACATAAAATCGTACTGGCAGATGGTGAGTGCCAAGATGGCACAGATTTCTCTTCGTTTCGGCGCCGACGACATGGATGGAACGGTGATTGAAGAAAAGATTTACCACGATGCCGGCGCGACGACCCCGCAAGGCATGCGCCGCGAAGAACTGGAACGCCTGATCCGCGCCGCCGGCCGCGAGCCGATCGAGCGCGACACGCTTTACCGTCCGGTTACCCGCACGGAAACGTCCGTCACAGTCGCGGTCTAAGATTTTCGGTTCGAATAGATACCGTTCTTAGACACCCTCCATCCCTGACAATCGCATCCGCGAGCTGTATTTCTCGCCAGAACCTGTCCGGAAAAAAACATCCGACCGCAGCGACCCTCGAAGGAACGAATGAAATCCTCGCCCGAATCCATTGCCCGATCTCTATTCGCTTCCGTCGGCTTCTCTTTGACGAGCACGGTTGTAGTCTTCGTGGTGCTGGAGCTCGTACTTTGGGGAGTCTGGTCGCTCTCCAGTTGGATTCATCCCGACCCGCTTCGCCCGGAGGCCAGTCCCGCCTACGCAGGCGCTGCCTGGGTGCACGAATTTTATCGAGAGCAGGATCCGGTGGAGTCGCGTTTTGTCTACTCTCCATTTCGCGTCTCGGGCCTCGTCCCCTGGCAAGGACAGTACATCCATAACGACGAACACACAGAGGGCATTTGGCGCCGAACGACGAACCCCGACAGCAGCCATTGCCGCGAAGATGCAGTCACGAGGATATGGATTTTTGGCGGATCTACCGTCTACGGCAGCGGCGTTCCCGACTGGTACACGATTCCCTCGGTTCTTTCGCGGGACATGAATCCGCGGGACGTGAATCGCGACGCGGGCAATTGCGTCGTCGTCACCAACTACGGGGTTCAGGGTTATGTCGCCACCCAGGACCTCATTCTGCTGGTCGAGCAACTCAAGCGAGGCGGGCGCCCGAACATCGTCATTTTCTATGGCGGATCGAACGACGCGGAAACCGGCATGCGAGCCGCCGATCCATGGAGCACCTACAGCGGGATTGGCGTGATCAAGCCGCGCGCCGAAGGCGCGATGCGCGGCCGGTTCGACTTCGTCCGTCGTTTCTATATTGTGCGAACTCTCGATGCCATCCGCCAATATTTATTGCGCGGAAACGGAACTTCGAGTGAGCCACAGTTGCGCGCGAAAGCGGCATTGGTTCTCGACAATTACACCGCCAATCTCACCGTCGCCCGCGCCCTCGGCCTGGCCTATAACTTTAAGTTGTTCGCTTTTTGGGAGCCTATGCTCCTCTACGGCCATAAGCCTCTAGTCGGGTTCGAACAGCAGATCAATCACGTCGATGCGAGCAGCAAAACTCGGGTCGCGACTAAGTCTTTCATCGCCGCCTATCAAGAGGCCGAGCGGCGCGCGCCCGGGGAAGGTTTCGTCTCACTGGCTGGAGTCTTCGATTCTGTTCCCGATGCGGTTTATCTCGACGAAGTCCACCTCGGCCCGCGCGGAAACGAAGTTGTCGCTAATGCGATCGCGAAGTATCTTCAGGATCATCCAGCGGCGAAGGTAGATGAGGGCCTTGTGCCGCGTTCGACGGCGTCCCGCGATGAGCCACCAAGTGCAGCTAATCCGCCGGCGGCGCCGTCAACTTGTGCAGTTCCTCCGAGGATGCGGTGAACAAGTTCCGCAGCACCGCCACTTCGGCCGCGATCCCTGCGTGCAGCGCCGGATCCACATCCGGTGCGAAAAATGGCGAATGATTCGAAGGCAAGGTTGTTCCCGCATTCTTGGCCTCGGCGAATTTCTCCGGATCGGCACCGCCCAAGCTAAAATAAAAGCCCGGCACTCCCTGTTCGATGAAGTACGAAAAATCTTCCGACGGCGCGATCGGCTCTTCGGTGATCACATTCTTCTTGCCGAGCGCCGCTTCCAACGGTCCACGCAACCGCTCCGCGAGGGCCGGATTGTTATAAACGGCGTTCGTGCCCTCGAGATGTTCGATCAGTGGTTCGCGCGGCGCGTTTCCCGACGCCGATTCGGCTTTCGCGACGCGCGTAATGGCCGCCAGAATCTGTTTACGAACATCCTGCTTGTAGGTTCGAACCGTCAGGCCCAGGACGGCTTCATCGGGGATAATATTGTTCTTGAGTCCGGCGTGAATGTAGCCGACCGTTACTACTCCCATTTCCCCTGGCTTAATTTCGCGCGAGACGATTGTTTGCAGAGACAGAATCGTTCGTGCCGCGATCACAATCGGGTCGACCGTCGATTGCGGCATGGATCCATGCCCGCCCTTGCCATAGATGGTGATCCGCAACGAGTCCGCATTCGTGTTGTAGATCCCCGGCGTGATCGACGCCATTCCGGCGGGTAGGGCGTTGCCCACATGCAATGCCACCGCCACATCGGGCTTGGGAAAGCGAATAAATAATCCGTCGTGCAGCATTGCATCTGCACCGCTGATCGTTTCTTCCGCCGGTTGACCGATGAGCACGAGCGTCCCATGCCAACTCGGCTTGCTCCGCGCCATGATCTCCGCCGCACCGAGAACCGACGCCATATGCAGATCGTGACCGCACGCGTGCATCACCGGAACGTCGCGTCCGGAGTCATCTTTCGCATGCACTTTGCTGGCATAGGGCAGTCCCGTTTTTTCTTCCACCGGCAGCGCATCCAACTCGGTACGCAGGAGGATCGTCGGTCCTGTGCCATTCTTAAGGACGGCCACGACTCCCGTGCCGCCGACATGTTCGGTCACGTCGTAACCCGCAGTGCGCAGGCGCGTCGCCAATTTTTCCGCCGTCCGCGTTTCATGCGATGACAATTCCGGATTCTGGTGCAGGTCGAGATAGAGCGCATGCGCGTCGGCGTAAACGCCATCGATTTCTTTCGCAGTGGGCGCCTGAGAGTAGGCAACAGCAGTGAGAGTGGTGAACAAAATGGCGAGCAAAATAGCGAACGACAGGAGATTCGGCCGAGTCATCGTCCACGGATAATAACCTCCTCATTCTTCTCCTGCAAATTCTTTGCTTTGCAAACCAAATTTTTGCGTTGTTTTTATGGAAAATTCTTTTATCGCGATCAATTCCCAAACAGGTCTAAGTATTTTTTCGCGTCCGCACTTTCATGTTTTCTGTTTTCTAGCCGGGTGTACAATTCGGTTTAAATCACCTTGTTACACAGCACTTGGTTGCGCGACTTCGTACTGCAAGGCCGAGGCGCTCATGAACGTTCACGTCAGTTATCGTCTGCATAAAATTCCCGCCGTTGAAAAAGACATTCAACATCACATCGAAAAACTGCAAAAACGCCTGCAGGTCTTCCGCCCCGATCTCATCCACCTGAAGGGCGCAGTAGAAGAGACGGCGCACCATGAGGGCACCAGCGTGTCGCTGAATCTGCGCCTGCCCTCGGGTCAAATGGCCGTGCAGGTTTCGGCTCCTACTGCGGCTACGGCTGTTAAGAACGCCTTTGACGATCTGATCCATCAAGTGAACAAGCATAAGGAAATTCTGCGGGCCTCGCATAAATGGCAGCGCGGGCGCCGCGGCGACAGCGCTCGTCCCGGACCTCATATTCACGAAGTCCCGTTCGAGCACACACTGGCGGCTGTGTTTCCGCCCATGATATCCGCGGACGATGTTCGTTCTTACGTGAACGTGAACCTTTCCCGGCTCGAGCGCTTTGTGGAACGCGAAATCTTTTTCCGCGAAGACCAGGACGCCATTCCCCCGAATACGCTTACCAAAGACGAAGTCATTGATGAAGCTATTGCGACCGCACTGGCTGACGGCCACGAGAAGCCGGAACGCCTTGCTCTTGAACCCTGGCTCTACTGCCTGGCTCTGCGTGCGCTGGATCAACTCTCGTCAACAGACGAAAGTGACGGCCGCATGGTTCACCTGGAAGACTCCGCTCGCGGCCGCAACGTAAAGGCAAGTGACGAACCGGAATTGCAATTTCATCAGCCCGACGAATCCATCACCGGCGCAACCGTGATTCCCGACTTCCGCGTAGCCACGCCTGAGCAAATCATGGCCTCCGATGAGACCATGCAACTGATCGCTTCTGCTTTACGCGACCTGGGTTCCGGCCCGCGCGAAGCGTTTATTCTCCATGCCCTCGAAGGCTTCGGTGTGGAAGAAATCGTCGCGATTACGGGTCACTCGTCCGATCTTGTGCTCGCCTTCATTTCCGCCGCTCGCGACCACCTCCGTAAGGCTCCTGGCTTGGCTCGCGAAGTGCACGCCCATTTCGCTTCCACCGGAACTGCCTAAGCAGACTCGGACCTGCTCAAGATGGGCGGTTCCGCGACATTCGTTTGGCCTGCCATCGTGCTCACATGAAACCTTCTTCTGTCCGTGATATATTTCGCCTTCGCTTGCAACCACCACTAAGGAGCCCCAGTGACTTTTTCCCGCCGTGATTTTGTAAAGACCTCAGTGCTCGGCTTTGCGGCCGGAGTCGGAACGCATTCCGGTGTTCCCCAAGCGCTCGCCGAATCGAGTTCCGCGATTCCGCCCGATCCTCCTAAGCAGCCCATCATCATCTCCGCCAATAATGGATATGCCTATGTGGAGGCTGCCTACGCTTTCCTCAAGGCCGGCGGCGATACGCTCGATGCTGCTATCCGTGTGGTCAAAGGCCCCGAGGACGATCCGAAGGATGATTCCGTCGGCCTCGGCGGACTCCCCAACGAAGAGGGCGTCGTCGAACTCGACTCCTGCTGCATGCACGGTCCCACGCGCCGGGCCGGATCGGTCGGCGGGGTGCGCAATATCAAGAATGTTTGCCTGGTCGCGAAAGCCGTGATGGAACATACAGGCCACGTCATGCTGGTTGGCGAGGGTGCCGAGCGCTTCGCCGTCGCCATGGGGTTTCCCCGCGAGAATCTGCTCACCGAACGTTCGCGAAAAATCTGGCTGCTGTGGAAGGAAACCAATTCCGAGCGTGACTGGTGGGGACCAGCGATGGCCGATCCGCACTGGCATCCCCCGGCTCCTGAGTCGAAGCCGCAGGCTCGTGTTTCGCCACAGCGCATTGAACAACTCAAGCAGCGTGCGGCCGACGTCGGCATCGAACCGGAATTTCAGCTGGCCGCGGTGCGTCGCGTGCTCTTTCCGCTGACCGGCACCATCCACTGCTCGGCCTTGAACGAAAAAGGTGAAATTTCCGGCGTCACGACCACCAGTGGCTTGGCCTTCAAATTGCCCGGGCGCGTCGGCGATTCGCCGATCATCGGCGCCGGTTGCTACACCGATCAGGACATCGGCTCCGCTGGCGCCACCGGTGCCGGCGAAGAAAACATTAAGGTCGCCGGAGCTCACACCATCGTCGAGAACATGCGCCACGGCATGTCTCCGCAGGAAGCCGGCATGGACGCGCTCAAGCGCATCGTCCGCAACTACAACGGCGACATGACCCGCCTGAAATACATGGACATGACGTATTACATCCTGCGCAAAGACGGTGCTTATGCCAGCGTCTGCTTATGGGAGGGCTATTCTCCCGGTAACCCCCATCGGTTTTCGATTCATGACGGCACCCTGCGCTCCGAAATCTCGACTCCGCTACTCAAGGGGTATTCGCAAGACTGGCCGCCCATGCCTACGGTGCCGGAGGAGCTAAAGAAAGACTCGGAATATTTGAAGTAGAGACCGTCAGAAGGTCGAAGAGAAGCCGACGTGTTCCTTCACCGTCGGCCCTCTTCGCGACGAAGACGTGATTCTTACAAGAACCGAACCTTCACGTCTGGGCGCTTCTCCAGATGAATGCTCTCCACGAACCGCACTTTTCCAGTCCGAAGTGTGAGAATGACCGACGAAGTCCGCGTGCCTTCGCCGAAAAAACGTACGCCCTTCAGCAAAGCGCCATCGGTGACGCCACACGCCGCAAAAATCAACTGCTTACCCGGAGCCAGGTCCTGCGCCTCATAAATTCGATTCTTATCCTTGATTCCCATGCGCGCCAGCCGTTCTTCCTGATCCGGGTTCACCACCAGCCTGCCAAGCATATAACCATTAAGGCAGCGAATCGCAGCCGCGGTAATCACGCCCTCCGGAGCACCTCCCGATCCCATCACCACGTGCACGCTCGTGCCAATCACCGCCGCCGCGATGCCTGCCGAAAGGTCGCCGTCGCCGATCAACCGGATGCGCGCCCCAGCCGCGCGAATGTCGGCAATTAATTGTTCGTGTCGCGGCCGGTCGAGCACAATCACGACGAGATCTTCCACGTCGCGGTCCAGGCGTTTGGCAATGTTCTTCAGATTGTCAGCCACCGGAGCATCCAGCTCGACGGCATTCTTGCAGGACGGCCCGACCACAATCTTTTCCATATAGCAGTCGGGCGCGTTCAGCAGTCCGCCCCGTTCTGAGGCCGCCAGCACGGTAATCGATCCGGGCGCGCCCGTGGCGCAGAGGTTCGTGCCCTCCAGCGGATCGACCGCGATATCGACCTCCGGCACTTCCATGCCATCGGAAAATTCAGCCCCCAATTTTTCGCCGATATACAGCATCGGCGCTTCGTCGCGTTCGCCCTCGCCGATCACGATTGTTCCGCGCATCGGGATGGTGTCCATCGCCTTGCGCATCGCCTCAGTCGCAACCTGATCGCTCAGTTCGCGCTCCCCCTGTCCCATGGTTCGAGCCGAAGCGATCGCCGCCACTTCCACGACGCGCAGAAATCGTGATGCCAGATCACTCTCAATATTTTCCCCGTAACTGCGAGCCTTGCCTTCTGATCGGGTGGACTTGCTCATGAAAAATGCCTCCGCGCGTGACGACATGGTCCGCGCCGGGGTGTGACTATAGCGCACTCTAACGGTATGGGAAAGTTGCAGGCTCGGTACAGCGTTGTGAGATCAGTGTGGAGACAGCCGTCCTTGGATCTCCAGCCGGGCAGAGGTCGACCGCGCGATCACCGAGCCGCCACCGAGATCACTCGGAAGTGCGCTGCTCGCATTCGCACGCCGGGTAGCGCAAATCTACTGTATCTGCCGAGCCGCGGCCAGCATCTCGGCAGCTCGCGCCCGTACTCGAATATCTTCGGTGAAGTTTGCCCAGCGCACCGTCTTCGAAGAGTCCACAAGAAATTCCGCAGGCCGTGCGATGTCGTGCTCATCCGCGGCACCCGCCGGATGCAGCAAGTGGTAGCGGCGAATCACCGCCGTGTCTGGGTCGGAAAGAATGAGGAAAGTGAGGCCAGCCTTATTGGCGAGATCATGCGAAGTTTCTGGTGCATCCACACTGATCGCTACCGGACGAATGCCCGCCGACTCAAATTCCGCCAGATGTTTCTCCACTCCTCGCAACTCGAGGATGCAGAATGGTCACCAGTATCCGCGATAGAAAATCAGCAACACACCCTTCGGAGCTCGCGCTCCGGAAGATGATCCTGAAGGCGTGGAGAGAAGTTGGTCGAGCGACACTGGCTTTCCCGAGATATCAGCCAGAGTGAAATCTGGAACTCTCTGCCCAACTTGCGGCGCAGCATTGGCGCTTGGCAACTTGCGCGTGGCTACGAACCCCAAAGTGGAGAAGCCTGCGAAGAGCAATCCCACTACGCTGATTACCACACACAGCAGCTTTCCGCGATAAATCAGGGGCTGACGAAACGCTCGTATCACTCCCCCTACAAGAAATATCACCGACCCAACTGCCAGAAGCAGGCTAAGCCATGGCACAGCCCGCTGCCCGGGCAGTCCGACAAAGAACGCTGCATTGCAGGCCAGGGAAGCGATGGCTATCCCAAGTCCCCACCAGATGGCGGTGTTACGGCGTTTTTTAACTGCATCCGGCATTTCGACCACAGTCTACCAGAGGCACAACTTGATCCGGTCAACCCGAATATTTCATCCGCAGGGCGCCGCCCAGCGTGGTATTCTCGCAATCCTGCTACGAAATGAACGCCATGCCTGAACCGCGCCCCCAGACCATTCTCTGCATCACCACCTACGAAAAAGGGCAGGAATTTATGCGCGAATGCAAACGGCAGGGCTGGCGCGTCATTCTCCTGACCGCGGAAAAATTACGCGACGCCGACTGGCCGCGCGAAAGCCTCGCCGACACTTTCTATCTCCCCGAAGAAATCTCCACTTCCGACATTGTCAGTGCCGTCACCCATCTGGCTCGCTCTCACAAAATCGACCGCATCGTCGCTCTCGACGAGTACGACATGGAAACCGCCGCGACACTTCGCGAACATCTGCGCGTCCCCGGCATGGGACTCAGCAGCATGCGTTACTTCCGCGACAAGCTAGCCATGCGGATGCGCGCCCTCGACCGTCACGTCCGGGTTCCCGACTTTGTTCCCATCGTCAACCACGAAGATATTCGCTACTACATGGACCATGTCCCGGGACCATGGGTCCTCAAGCCGCGCCAGGAAGCCTCTGCCATCGGGATCAAGAAGATTCATGTCCCCGCCGAACTCTGGCCTCTGCTCGATCAACTCGGTGACAAACAATCGTCATATCTACTGGAACGATTTCTTCCCGGCGATGTCTATCACGTCGACTCCGTCGTCTCTGAAAACGAAGTCGTCTTCGCCAATGTCAGCCGCTACGGCAAGCCTCCCATGAACGTCGCACAAGGCGGCGGAATCTTCACCACCTTCACCGTCCCGCGTGACAGCGCAGACGACAGAAGCCTGCGCGCTATCAATCGCGACTTAATCGCCGCGCTCGGCCTGGTCCGCGGAGTGGCGCACGCCGAGTTCATCCACGCCTATGCCGATGGCCATTTTTATTTTCTGGAATGCGCCGCTCGCGTCGGGGGAGCCTACATCAATGAAATGGTCGAAGCCGCGACCGGAATCAATCTTTGGCGCGAGTGGGCCCGCATCGAAGTCGCGGGCGGCGATGGCACCTACAAATTGCCGCCTGCCAGCGAAGAGTATGCCGGTGTGATTCTGTCCCTCGCACGTCAGGACGATCCAGACACGTCGGCCTACAATGACCCGGAAGTGAGTCTGCGCATCAAAAAACACCACCATGCGGGACTAGTATTAAAGTCGACGGACCCGCGGAAAATCCCGGTTCTGTTAGAAAATTACGCGCAGCGTTTCGCCGAAGAATTCCTGGCTATCGAGCCCCCGAAAGATAAGCCGACCGCTTAATCAGGCTGCATAGAGTAGCTTGGCTAGTACACTATGATTTCCCGCGCTGCATCACGGAAGTCAAAAAAGTAACCACGATCAGAACGATCCCTGCCGTAAGTTCCAGCCGCTGCGGCCCGCGCAATGCCTGCCAAACCACATCCGGCGGCCAGAAAACAGAAGCGTCGCGCATCGCATTCATGCAGGCAAGCACACCGGACAAAAAACCGACTGCTGTCGCGACGCGCCGCTGTTTGTCCGGTGTCATTGAGCTCACAGCATGGCAGTCATCTTGATCGATACCAGAACATTCGGGAGCTCAACTCCAAGTTTGGCGACAGAGCGCGCCGGCGGGTCGGTCTTGAAAAATTTCGCATACTCTTCATTGAGCCCGGCGAAGTCATGGGGATTCGTCAACAGCACCTGAACCTCGACGACATCTTCCAACTTTGCACCGGCGGCGTGCAGAATATTTGCGCAATTAGTGAGAGCTTGCCGTGTCTGAGCTTGGATAGTCTCCCCGGCCATCTGACCTGTCTTCGGATCCATCCCGACAATTCCCGATACATATACCGTCGAGCCCGCCCTGATCGCCTGACTGAATAGCGCAGAGCTGGGAGCATCCGGGGTTCGAATAACTTGTCTTGTCATTTCAAATTCTCATCGGAGTGCGCGCATTTCCTAGAACGCGTCAATCCCGGTAATGCTCTGCCCAATAATCAGCGAGTGCACATCGTGCGTGCCTTCATATGTCTTCACAGACTCCAGGTTCATCATGTGCCGCATGATCGGATAATCATCCGCGACGCCGTTCGCGCCCAGAATGTCGCGCGACAGGCGCGCGCACTCCAGCGCCATCCATACGTTATTCCGCTTGGCCATCGAAATATGTTGCGGCTTCAGCTTGCCCGCATCCTTCAGCCGCCCGACCTGCAACACCAGCAACTGTGCCTTTGTGATCTCGCTGATCATCCAGGTCAACTTATCCTGCACTAGTTGATGCGATGCAATCGGCTGATCGCGCCACTGTTTCCGCAGCAGCGAATATTGCAGTGCGCAGTCATAGCACGCCATGGCCGCACCCAGCGCGCCCCACGCAATCCCATAGCGCGCCTGATTCAAACACATCAGCGGAGACTTTAGCCCTCCCGTCTTCGGCAACAAATTCGCCTCAGGAATATGCACATCCTGCAACGACAATCCCGATGTCACCGATGCCCGCAGCGACCACTTCCCATGAATGTCGTCCGCTTTGAACCCTGGCCTGTCCGTCTCGACCAAAAATCCGCGAATCTTATCGTCCTCGTTCTCTACCTTCGCCCAGATGATCGCCACGTCTGCGATCGATCCCGACGTGATCCACATTTTTTCGCCATTCAGCACGTATTCGTTTCCGATCTTCTTGGCTCGCGTCCGCATGCCGCCGGGGTTCGATCCAAAATCCGGCTCCGTCAATCCGAAGCACCCCAGCTTTTCGCCCTTCTGCATGGCTGGCAGCCAGTGTTGCTTCTGCTCCTCGCTACCAAACTCCCATATCGGATACATGCACAGTCCCGACTGCACGCTGACAAAGCTGCGCACGCCGGAGTCGCCGCGCTCCAGTTCCTGCGTCATCAGGCCATATTCCACATTACCCATGCCGGCACAGCCGTAGCCTTTCAGCGACGCGCCAAAAAAGCCAAGCTCGCCCATCGGTTTCACCAGCTCGCGCGGAAAGCGTCCGGCGCGATTGCACTCCTCAATGATCGGAATGAGGTTGTCTTCAATGAACTGGCGTGTCGTATCGCGTACCAGCCGCTCATCATCGGTGAGCAGGGAATCGTACTGGATGAAATCGACGCCGCGATATTTGATGGCAGGCATAAGTCTCTCCTGAACTGAAGATGACGCGAATCTCGGGTCCCGCACATCGGCGGGATAGTCTGCCGCCCACAGACGGGCGCGCGCGGGAAGGCAAACATATGACGGTAGCAGGGCCGGCAGACGCCGGTCAACGCCCCAAGTACGTCATGAATAGCGCTCGATCGTGACACAGTTTTCTTCCTAGCTCTCAATCGTACTGAACTCTCACATTCGAGCCATTCTCAAAAGAATGAACCCAACCCACAAAATCACGCATCCCAAAACAATCCACGAGGCAAGAAGGCGAGCATGAGCACAATCCTGGTCACCGGCGGTTCCGGCTTCATCGGCAGTCATTGCATCGTGCAACTTCTAGCGGCAGGGCATCAGGTGCGCACCACAGTGCGAAGCCTGAAGCGCGAGGCCGATGTACGAGCCATGCTCAAAGAAGGCGGCGTCGACCCCGGTGATAATTCCGGCGATCACCTCTCATTTATTGCCGCCGATCTCGAAAGCGACGCGAACTGGTCTCAGGCCGTTGCCGGTTGCGAATACGTTCTGCACGTCGCATCGCCTTTTCCGCAAAGCGTCCCTAAGCATGAGGACGAACTCATCGTGCCCGCTCGCGAAGGCGCGCTTCGCGTGCTCCGCGCCGCGCGCGACGCCGGCGTCAAACGCGTCGTTCTGACTTCATCTTTCGCCGCCATCGGTTATGGAAACATTCAACAAACAGCGCCATTCACCGAAGCCGACTGGACCAACCCGAACAGCCCCGCCACTTCCGCCTATGCAAAGTCAAAGACGCTGGCGGAACGCGCCGCTTGGGATTTCATCGCCCGCGAAGGCGGATCGCTCGAACTCTCGGTGGTCAATCCCGTGGGTGTGTTCGGTCCCGTACTCGGCCCTGACTATTCGACTTCGATTCTTCTGATTCAACGCCTCATGGACGGCGCGGTGCCCGGTATTCCGCGCCTTTGTTTCGGCGCCGTCGATGTGCGAGACGTCGCCGACCTGCACGTGAGCGCCATGATTCATCCCGCGGCCAAAGGGGAACGCTTCCTCGCCGTCGCCGGCAACTTCCTGTCGATGCGCGACATCGCCAAAATATTAAAGTCGCGCATGGGCGCCGCAGCAAAAAGAGTGCCGACGTGGCAACTTCCCAACTGGCTCGTTCGCCTCGCTGCCCTACGCGATCCGGCGGTCAAACTGATCATCCCCGAACTCGGGAAAGTGAAAAACGCGACCAACGAGAAGGCCCGGCGCATGCTCGCCTGGTCCCCGCGCTCGAACGAAGAATCCATTGTCGCCACCGCCGAAAGCCTGGTCCGTCTCGGCCTGTTAAAG
>Ga0206967_1112_pt1 | contig 17403 bp, 14 predicted proteins | sample Alteio_BWOrgHeat_24_FD_153259 | JGI IMG/M metagenome (GOLD analysis project Ga0206967, IMG submission 153259) | Enriched cells from forest soil in Barre Woods Harvard Forest LTER site, Petersham, Massachusetts, United States -... | ecosystem: Environmental > Terrestrial > Soil > Temperate forest >...
CAGCGTCGAAGAGCAATTTTTGTTAATGCAGTTGGTCAAGGCCGAACCGGGGCCGGTGGCGTTGGTCAGCCATCACGGCAAGGGCGATGGTTTGCTCATTTCCAATGATGCGACGCCGAATTTACGCGGGGCGTTCCTGACGGGGCTGCTGCGGGAGCTGCCGAAGTCGAGCCTCGATGACATCCGCGCGAAGGTCGAGTCCGGCGCCATCAAAACATTGTTCGTCGTCCACGAAGATTTGGCGGCGCTTGGTTTCTCCGATGCATTATTGCGCAAGGTGCAGGTTATATACCTTGGCACCCAGGCAAACCGGGCGAGCGACCTGGCCCAAGTGGTGTTGCCGGGGCTGACGGTGTTCGAAAAGACCGGCAGCTTTATCAACCAACAGTGGCGGGTACAGCGGTTCTTCCAAGCCGTGCCGGGACCGGCGGGAACGGCGCCGGACTTGCAGATTTTGAGCCAGCTAATCATCCGTGTGGGCAAGGGTCCGGCCCAACCGTCAGCGCCGGACGCCGTTTGGCAGCAAATCGCCAATGCCATTCCCCAGGTTTCGGGCTGGACTTGGGAAAGCCTCGGGATGCATGGCCGGGTGATTGACGCCTCGGCGTGGGGCCATGTGCCCTTCAACGAAGGCAAATCGCTGCATTACGATCCGGCGGCAGTTACCGCAGTCAAAGCGGGCTAAGTTGCAAGACCATGGAATTTTTAAAATACCTTATTCTGCACGGCATCTTCGCCCTCGTGGTGGTGGTGGCGCTGATGAGCATGTGCGCGTACGCGGTGCTGGCGGAGCGCAAGATCAGCAGCTGGATTCAAAACCGTGTCGGGCCGAACCGGACCCAGCTGCCCTTCCTGGCGTATATTCCGGTGGTGGGCGTGATGTTGCAGCGCATCGGTTTTTCCCAGCCGGCGGCGGATGGTTTGAAATTTTTGTTCAAGGAAGATGTGACGCCGGGCCACGTGAAGAAGTTCTATTATGTGTTGGCGCCTGTGCTGTCGCTGATTGCCGCGTTGTTGACCTGCACGGTTCTGCCCTTTGGCAGTTATTGGGTGACGGATGCTAATAATAAGTTAGTGGAGTACCCGATTGTCCTCGCGAACCTGGATATCGGATTATTGTTTATTTTAGCGATCAGTTCGCTGGGTGTCTACGGACTGGTATTGGCGGGTTGGGCCTCGAACAGTAAATACCCCTTCCTCGGCGGCATTCGCGCTTCGGCGCAATTGATATCCTATGAATTGGCCATGGGCGTGGCGCTGCTGCCGGTGTTCCTGTGGTCGAGCCACCCGGGCGAGGTCAGCGCGCTGAATCTTTACGACATTGTGCAATCACAGCAGGGACTGTGGCTGCTGATTTGGCAGCCGGTGACGGCGCTGATTTTCCTCGTCTGTATTTTTGCCGAGACGAACCGGCTGCCGTTTGACATGGCGGAATCGGAAACAGACCTCGTGGGCGGCTTCCATACCGAGTACGGCAGCTTCAAGTTCGGTTTTTTCTTTATCGCGGAATACGCGCACATGATTGTCGGTTCCGCGGTGTTTGTGGTGCTGTTCCTCGGCGGGTGGAATTTCCTGCCCTATATTCCCGCGCCCTGGCCGCATAACTGGGTTGGCTCCATTTTGACCATCGCGTGGTTCCTCGCGAAAGTATTTTTCTTTGTATTCTTTTTTATCTGGATTCGCTGGACCCTCCCGCGTTTCCGCTACGATCAGGTGATGAAGCTCGGCTGGAATGTTTTGCTACCGCTCGCGGTGGCGAACTTCGTGGCCTACCTCGTTTTCTTTGCCCTGTTCCCCAACGCTTAAAACCTTTAACGCGCAACCCACCATGGCCAAAGTACTCGAACGCAAGCCGCTTACATTCTGGGAGCGCACCTACCTGCCGCAAATTCTCGGCGGCCTGAAGATTACTTTTTTCAACATGTTCCGGCGTAGTGAGACGTTGGAGTACCCGGAGCAGCGCCCGCAACTGCCCAAGGCTTACCGGGGCGCGCCGACGCTGGTGAAGGATCCGGAAGGTCGCGAGAAGTGCGTGTCCTGCCAGCTGTGCGAATTTGTCTGCCCGCCGAAAGCCATCCGCATCACGCCGGGCGCGATTCCCTTTGACGCGCCGACGGCCCACGTGGAAAAGGCGCCGAAGGAATTTGATATCAACATGCTGCGCTGCATTTATTGCGGGCTGTGCGAGGAAGTCTGCCCCGAGGAGGCGATCTGGCTGCAGGATGTTTACTCTATCAGCGGTACGAGCCGCGGGCAGTTGATCCATAACAAGGCGAAACTTTACGAACTCGGCGGCACGCGTCCCGATCAGCATCGCAAGTGGGACAAGAAGCTCGCCGCCGAAAAAGCCCAGGCTGAAGGGGGCCACCACTAGTTCGCGCCATGACCGCTTTTCTTTTTTACTTTTTGTCCGCGCTGACGATTGTCGCTGCGCTCTTTGTGGTGTTCAACCGCGAGGCGGTGAACAGCGCCATGTGCATGATCCTGGCCCTGGGCGGGGTGGCCGGGATGTTTGTGTTGCTGGATGCGTACTTCCTGGCGGCGTTGCAAGTGGTGGTTTACGCCGGCGCGGTGATGGTGTTGTTTCTCTTTATCATCATGCTGATGGATACCCGGGCGCGGCGCATCCGCGTCACGGAAATGGACCTGGTTGCCGGAATTGGGGCGTTGTTGATGCTGACGGTGGGCGCCATCTGGCTGGCGCACAAATTCCCGGCCGTAGCAGAGATGCCGGAGATTCACCCTCTGCCGTCGGACCAGGTGGCGCTCGGCTATGCGTCGGCGACAAAAACTTTCGGATTCGGCCTGTTCACCCGCTACATGCTGCCGTTCCAGGTTGCGGGCTTCCTGCTTCTGATCTCGATGGTGGGCGTCATCGTGCTGAGTAAAAAGCAACCCGCGGAAGACGACAAGTCTGACCAAGTCCGCAAATAACTTTATCCATGCAACCCGGACTCCAAGCCTATCTGACCGTCGCCGGCCTGCTCTTTGCCATCGGCTTTGCGGGGGTGTTGCTGCGCAAGAACACGCTGATCATCTACATGTGCCTGGAGCTGATGCTGTCCGCGACCACGCTGGCACTGGTGGCGTTCTCACGTTTCTATGGCACGATGGACGGCGCGCTGTTCGTTTTCTTCATCATCACGGTGGCCGCCGCGGAAGTGGCGGTGGGTTTGGCCATCATCGTGGCGCTATACCGCCGCCGCCGCACGGTACAGGTGGATGAACTGAATTATTTGAAACACTAACCATGGACCTGACCACGATTTTGACGGCCATTTTGCTGCTCCCCCTCGGGTCGGCGGCGATCATCGCGCTCTTTTTACGGACACGTGGGAAGCTGGCGGCGATGTTGTCTGTGACGGTCGGCTTTCTGGTCATGGCGCTTTCGCTGTATGTGATTTTGACCTGGAGCGGGCAGGAGTTCCACGCGTCACATATTTGGCTGACGTTTGGGCAGTACAATTTTTCGATGGGCTTCTATTTTAACCACCAGACGGCGTTGATGCTGTTGGTGGTGTCGTTTGTGGCTAGTTGGATCCAACTGTTCAGCGTGGGCTACATGGACGACGATGACGCAAAAGGCCGGTTCTTTGGCGGCTTGTCCATCTTCATGTTTTCGATGCTGGGCATTGTGCTGGCGGACAATCTGGTGATGCTTTTCGTGTTTTGGGAATTGGTGGGCTTCAGCTCGTACATGCTGATAGCGCATTATTTCAAGACGGACTTCGCCAACATGGCGTCGAAAAAAGCGTTTATCGTCAACCGCATCGGCGACTTTGGCTTCATCCTCGGTATCGTGTGGTGCTGGAGCCATTACGGCACGGTGAACTTGGCGGAGTTGCAGGCCAAGGTCGGCGGCAACACTGCTTTGCTGACGACCCACAGCGCGATTGCCATCGGCCTGCTGCTGATGTGCGGGTTTGTCGGCAAGAGCGCGCAGTTCCCCCTGCAAGTGTGGCTCACCGACGCGATGGCCGGCCCAACACCGGTGTCGGCTCTCATCCACGCCGCGACGATGGTGGCCGCCGGTATTTATTTCCTCGCGCGAATTTTCTTCCTATTGCCGCCGTTTACGCAGGAATGGATCATGTGGAGCGGCGCCGGAATGACGGCGTTTGCCGGGCTGTGTGCGCTCGGCCAGACGGATATCAAGAAGACGCTGGCGTATTCCACGCTGTCCCACCTGGGCTACATGGCGTGCGCGGTGGGCCTAGGGTATCCGCAACTGGCGTTGTTCCATATGGCGATGCATGCGTGCTTCAAGGCAACGTTGTTCCTGGGTTCCGGCTCAGTCATCCACGCCTGCCATCATGAGCAGGATATTTATAAGATGGGTGGCTTGTGGAAGAAGATGCCGATTACTGGCGCCACCTTCTTGCTGGCGTCGCTGGCGAACTGCGCGGTGCCGTTCTTCTCGGGCGCGTATTCCAAGGATTCCATTATTTCCGCGGCCTTCCTCAAAGGTCATGACGGCGGCACGGTATTTTACGGAGTGTACTTCCTGGTGCTGTTCGGAGCATTCTGCACGGCGCTGTATACGGTGCGATTGTTCTCCGTAGTTTTCCTCGGCAAACCCCGCAGTGAGGATGCGGAGCACGCCCACGAAAGCGGCGCCTCCATGACGATTCCACTCACGGTGCTTGGCCTGCTTTCCCTCGGCGCGGGCTGGGCGGTTTATGGCTGGAATTTGTTTGGAGATAATTTTACGGGTTTGCTGCCTACGAATTGCGCGGTGGTTTTCCTGCGGGCGTTCAATGACCTGCATGATGCGTTGGAGCAGGCCGGTTTGGCGCACGGGTTGGAGTTTGTCAATCTGGCCGTGGTGGCGGTGGGCTTAATTGCCTCCTTTATTTATTATGGACGCGCCAAGACCGTGGGCGACCCGCTGGCGGCGAAATCCCCGGGCGTATTTCACGTGCTCGAACGCCATGGCTGGTTTGACGATGTTTACGACTGGTATGTGGTCCAGGTACAGCAGCGCATTTGCGACATTCTCGGCGCGCTGGACCTGTTTATTTTTAAATTCTGCGCAGGCTGGGGCACGGGCGGGGCGGCGGGCCTCAGCGGCTCACTCCTGCGCCGGGCCACGGTCGGCAGCATCCATGCGTACGTTTATTGGTTCCTGGCCGGGGTGATCCTGTTCTGGGCGCTCGCGGTCCGCTGACCCCTCAATTTTTTTACTGAACCTTATTATCATGTCGAGCGATGCCCTGATGTTGCCTCTGGCGATTGCCGTACCCTTTGCGGCCGGGCTGGTGCTGCTGGCTTATGGCCGGAGCCTGTCACCCTGGTTGGCGCGTGCGGTGGCGGTCACGGGCTTTGTGACACCAGCGCTGACCGCGTTGCTGTGCTGGGCGGTGTTCGCGATGCGGCCGGAGGTAATGCCACTGATTGCGCATGCCGGATTGCACGATGCCTTCCGCCAAACACCGGACTATCTCTTTCAGTCGGAATATGACGCGGGGCTGGGCTTTCTCGGCATCACCTTGCAACTCGGTTTAAACGGGCTATCCCTGCCAATGTTTGTTCTCGCGGGCCTGGTGGGTTTGGCGGCGGGAATCTACGCACTGTTCACTCCCGTGGAAAGGCCGACCGCGTATTGGGGCCTGCTGCTGTTTATTATTTCGGGCGCCATGGGCGTGTTCGCCTCGGTGAATCTGTTCTATTTTTATTTCTTTCATGAATTTGCGCTGATACCCACGTTTATTTTAATCGGCTGGTGGGGTGGGCCGGGCGGGCGCACCGCGGCGATCGAGATGACGATTTACCTCACGCTTGGCGCGATGCTTTCGCTACTGGGTTTGTTGGGCTTGTATTTCCATAGCGGCGCCCACGGCTTTGATTTGATTACCCTGCGCGCCTGGTCAGCGCCGGTGGGCGCGGGCGGGGACGCCACGCATAAGATTTTCGCGTTGTTGCTGTTTGGGTTTGGCATTCTCGTTTCTCTTTGGCCGTTCCATTCGTGGGCGCCGTCGGGTTACGCGGCTGCGCCCACGCCCGCGGCGATGTTGCATGCCGGGGTGCTGAAGAAGTTCGGCCTCTATGGTTTGCTGCAAATCGCGGTTCCCTTGGTGCCCGGTGGCATGGCGGACTGGGGCCACACGATGGCGTGGCTGGCGTTGGGCAACGTTGTGCTCATCGGCGCGACGACGATGGCGCAGCGGGATTTGAAGATGATGCTCGGTTACAGTTCGGTAATGCACATGGGCTATATTTTCCTGGGCATTGCGTGTGTCAGCGCGCTGGGGGCCGGTGGGGCGATGATCCTCATGTTTGCCCACGGACTTTCGATCGCCGCGCTATTCCTGCTTTCTGACGCCGTTTACCAACGCACGAAGACCTACGACTTTGGCGCGATGGGCGGGCTGTGCCAGAAGACTCCGGTGCTCGCAGGCTTTTTTGTCGCGGCCACGCTGGCGGGGATTGGCCTGCCGGGTTTTGCCAATTTCTGGGGAGAATTCAGCATCTTTGTCGCCTTGTGGAAATACTCGCCATGGATGACAGGGCTGGCGGCGACGGGGGTGGTCATCTCCGCCGTCTACGGCTTGCGCGCGGTTTCCCGGATATTTTTTGGCGAGCCCAGTCCGGCCTTTCAATCGCTGTTCGATGCGCCAATGGCTGACATCCGCCCGCGCGAGCGCTGGCCGGCGATCATATTGTTGGGCGGTTTGATGCTGGTAGGTTTTTGTCCTTCGCTGATCTCCAAGGGCATTAACGAAGCTTTGCCCATGGTGTATAAGAACAACGCCCCTGGCGGCGCGAGTGCCGTAGCGGCCCTGCCCGGCGCAACCCTTAACGAGCCGCCCTCCACAACGGTAGCCGCCCCCCGATGAATTCCGCCCTTTACCATACGATTACGGACACGAACCAGTGGCTGATGCTCTGGCCGGAGATTGCGCTCGGCCTGCTGGCGCTGCTGGTATTGGTGCTTGAGCTGGTGCTCAAGCCGGCCAATCGCCTCATCATCCCCCGGGTGGCGATTCTGGGCCAGGTCGCCATCCTGATCGCGTTGTTTTATTGGATTTCCTATGAGAGCACGGACTCGCTCATGGAAAAAGTGGTGGGGGCGCCTTTCTTTGACGGACTGATAACCATTACCCCCATGGGCGATGCGGCCCGGGTGTTTATCCTGCTCACTTCGCTGATGGTCAGTTATCTGGCGCAAATCTATTTCCAGCGGCAGAAGTTGCCGCGGACGGAATACTATCACCTCTTGTTGGTGGTGGCCGCGGCGATGATGTTGCTGGTACAGAGCACGCAGTTTGTGCTGCTGTTTGTCGCCTTGGAGACGGTGACGGTGGGCTTCTACGTCATGGTGGCGTACAGCCGCCATAGCGCTCTCTCGCTGGAAGCGGGATTGAAGTACCTGATCCTCGGCGCGCTCAGCTCGGCGATTTTGCTGTTCGGCATTGTGCTGCTTTACGGCGTGGCCGCCGCGCCGAATGCCCTGCCGGCAACATTCCGCGTGCACGATGCAATGAACTTTGTGGACTTGGGCCGGGTGATAGCCCTCCATGCCTCGGATCCCCTGGCTGCGGTGGGCGCGGTACTGGTGTTGTGCGGTGTGGCGTTTAAGATTGGGGCGGTGCCGTTCCAGATTTGGGTGCCGGATGTTTACCAAGGTGCACCGACACCGACGACGGCCTTTTTGGCGGTGGGCTCCAAGGCGGCGGGATTTTTTGTGTTATTAAACCTTGTAACCGGCCCCTTTGCGGCGCCGTGGCTTTCACAGCACGTTTTGGTGCCGTTGCTTTCAACCTTGGCGGTGCTTTCGATTTTGTACGGCAATCTGGCGGCGCTAGGCCAGCGCAACGTCAAGCGGGTGATGGGCCTTTCGGGCATTGCGCATGCCGGGTATATGCTCATCGGCGTGGTGGCGGCTGCAGAAGGCGTATCGTGGGCGCCGGGCGCGGTATTTTTCTATTTGTTCACCTACCTCCTCGGTTCGATGGCGGTATTTGGTGTCATGGCGCATGTGGCCGGGCCAAACGATGAAGCGCAGGAGCTGGAAGACTATGCTGAGCTCGGCAAGCGCGAGCCGTTCCTGGGCGGCGTGTTGGCCATTGGGCTCGGTTCGCTCGCGGGCATACCGCCCCTCGCCGGCTTCATTGGTAAGTTATTGCTGTTCTATGCCGCCTTCCAAGCGAAACTTTATTGTTTGTTGCTGGTGGCGATAGTGGGTGTGGTGATCTCCATTTATTATTACTTTGGCTGGATGCGCGAGGCGCTGTTCCGTCAGGCGGGCTCGGTGTCGGACGCGACTGTCGATGTTCCGCTTGTGCCCACGCGCTGGAGCCGGGTGGCGCTGGGGCTGCTGGCAGCGGCCTCGTTATTTGCCGGTTTGTACCAGGGATTTTTCCCGGACAACCTGAAGTAGTCGGTGGCTATTCGCCGATGATTTTTACAAGCACGCGTTTCTCGCGTTTTCCGTCGAATTCGCCATAGAAAATCTTTTCCCAGGGGCCGAAGTCGAGCCGGCCGGCGGTGATGGCGATGACGACCTCGCGACCCATAAGGGTGCGCTTGAGGTGAGCGTCGGCATTATCCTCGCCCGTGTCGTTATGGCGGTATTGGTCATGGGGCTTTTCCGGCGCGAGCTTTTCCAGCCATTTTTCGAAATCGCCGTGGAGACCGGATTCGTCGTCATTAATAAACACACTCGCACTGATGTGCATGGCATTGACGAGGCAAAACCCCTCGGCGACCTTGCTGGTATGCAGAGCTTCCTGCACCTGGGGTGTAATATTGAAAAAGCCGCGCCGGGTGGGCGTTTTGAAATGGAGCTCGGTGCGGTAGGACTTCATGGCAGATGAATATTAAGCTTAAAAGCATTCGGAATCAAATAAACTTAACATTATTTTAATGTAAACGCGAACGGATTTCATTTTATATTCGGGGAATAATTTGAGAAAATGCCAGGATGACGCTTCAGGCCGCCACGCCGCTGGCCCAGATCGAATCTTGCCGGGAAATACCGGACAAGTGCGGTCCGGCCGACCTCGCGGAACAAGCCGAACTAGCGGTGGGTTTTTTATTGGATGGCCGGTTTCTGATTGGAACTCCCATCAGCCGCGGAGGAATGGCGACGATTTACCGGGCCGAAGACATGCACGACGAGGGGTGGGCAGTGGCGGTCAAAGTGCCGCTACCGCGCTACGAGCGCGACCCGGTGTATGTGGCACGGTTTCTCCGCGAAGAACAAATTGGCCGGCAATTGGAACATCCCTTTCTTTTGAAATTCATCTCCACACCGGAGCACAAAAGCCGGATTTATTTGGTCACGGAGTTGCTCTCCGGCTGCACGCTGGCGTATTTGATGAGTAAAAAGCGGCCTTTGCCCGAGCGTGATGCCCTGGGTTTGGCGAGCCTGGTGTGCGAAGCGCTGCATTCCATGCACGAGCGCAACTTTATCCATCGCGACATCAAGCCGGACAACATCATGTTGTGTACGGACCACACCATCCGCCTGATGGATTTTGGGCTGACGGCACCCATTACGCGCCGGCTTGACGTGTTGGCGGACATGGCGCCCGTGTTTGGCACACCGCAGTACATGGCGCCGGAACAGGTCAAACGTACACACTGCGATGCGCGGACGGACATTTATAGTCTCGGCGTCATTCTTTATGAAATGCTAACCGGGAAATTGCCTTTTGAACACGAAGACCCTTGGGTGTGCGCCCAATCGCGGGTGGCGGGCGACCCGGTGGCGCCGCGGGCAATCAATCCGGCAATTTCACCCGAGGCGGAAGAGATCGTCCTGCACGCGATGCGGCGCAAGCCGATGGAGCGGTACCCAGATGCCAAAGAATTTCAATCAGATTTAGGCTCACCGGGAAAAGTTAAAATAACGGGGCTGAGCGAACGCCTGCGCCCACCGCGCTGGGTTCTGAGCTACGAACAGGCGCAGGTGATGACAGGGGTGATCCTCAGTATCGTGCTCGTGATTGCGCTGGTGGGCGCCTTCTATTTCCTCGCCCACTTGCCGGGGAAGCGCTGAAAGGTGTGGCCTTATTTTGCCGGTGAAAGTTTGAGCAGCAGGCAACCATGGCGGGGGACTTCGGCGCTAAATTGGTCGGTGAATTGGCCGAGGTCTTTTTGGCGCCAGAGGTCACGGGCGGTTTGGGAGCCGGAGATTTTCAAGTCGGCCCACTTGGCGGTGACGGTGGCGGGCATCTCGTCGCGGTTGAACAGACCCACGGCAACGGAGCCATCGGCCAAGGTGCGGGCCCAGACTTCCTGCAGGCCGTTTTTCGCGATGCGGTCACCAGCGTGGCCCGCAGGATCCTGATGGACGGCGAGGACTTCATCGTTACTCAATAAACTGGTGGTGAAATCATCCATCTGGGTCATGTCACAGCCGATGATCATCGGCGCAGCGAGGATGGTCCAGAGGGAGATGTGGACGTACTGTTCGTTGGGAGTGAGGTTGGAATCGCGCAGGCGCGGGCCCCAGCCGACTTTGCCGATGACCAGCATGTCGGTATCGTTCCAATGGCCGGGGCCGGCGTATTGGGCGTGTCCGGTTTGGGCGAAGCCGATGTTGGACATGCTTTGCCAGGTGTCGGTGATGTCCCCGGTGGCGCGCCAGGAATTGCCCGCGACATCGGCCTCCGCGCCCCATTCCCAGACATTGCCCCAGCCATATTGGCAAAGGCTGAAGACGAAATCGCGGTTTACTTTGTTCAATGCCGCCCGCATGTCCTGATAAGGTTTTTTGAGAATCGGCAGCGGATTATTGGCGCCGCGGTCACCGGGGACGACGGTGCTGTAGCTGCACCAGTCGTATTTGATATAGTCGAAGCCCCACTTGGCCCAGAGGGCGGCGTCCTGATCTTCGTGCTGCCAGCTGGCGGCGAGACCTTGGCAGGTGGTCGGGCCGGGGGAGCTGTAGATGCCAATTTTGAGTCCCTTGCTGTGAACGTAATCGGCCAGGGCCTTCATGTCCGGAAATTTTACGTTGGGAACGATGTTGCCATCGGCATCGCGGATGGGGCCATCAAACACGCCAGCGTCGGAAGCGCGGGGCGTGGGGCGGTTTTCCCAGCCATCGTCAATGTTAACGTAAGTCCAGCCGTGGTTGATGAGGCCTTTGGCGACCATCGCGTCGGCCTGCTGGCGGACTTTTTCGTCGCTGATGGAAGCGGCGAAGCAGTTCCAACTATTCCAACCGAGAGCGGGAGTGAGCGACATGACACCGTTGGCGTCGAATTTAAAATCGAGGGAGGTTTCGCCGGCGGAGTTTTTGGCGTGGAGGGTTGTCGTGTAAACGCCTTTGGTTTTGATGACGCCGCTGATGACACCGGTAGCAGCATCGAGGGTCAGGCCATCGGGTAGGTGGTCGGCAGAATAAGTGATAGGCTGGGTGCCGGTGGCGGGAATTTTATATTGGACGGGATGGCCAGCGGTGACGCCGGTGAGGGCCGGACCATTGATGCGCGGAGTGGCAGAAGCGGGAGGAGTGAGGATGACGGGTTCATCGAGGGGAAGAGCGGCAGCGACGGGTTTGGCACCGGAGACTTCGAGCGTGGCTTCGGCCCAGTCCACATAGCGCGGCGGGCTTTGGTTGCCACCACCCGTAGAACGCACATTAAGCACAAGGGTTTTGACGCCCTTGGTGTCCACGCTGATGTTTTCTGGCGCTGCGCCCGACTGCTTGGGCTGGCTTTCGTACAAAACTTTGCCGTCACCTAAAACGCGGAACACGCTGGAAGCGGGGCGGGGTGGGGCAGCGTTCGCGCCGCGAGCACCGCCGCCACGGGTTGGTGGCTCGGCATCGTCCACGCCGATATTGGCGGTGAATTTGTCGCTGCCGCCGTCGAGCTGGAGAAAGAGCACGCTGCCACCGATGGTGCCGATGCCGTCAAGGTAGGATTGGCCGGCAATGGTGAGCCGGTAATTGGCGGGGGACTGGTTGGCCGTGGCGATGATTTGCGTGGACGAGCGGGCGGCAACGGCGCCGGGTTGGGGCTTCCAGGGAGTAAGATCGAGGGAGGAAAGTTTTACCGGTTCGGCGGACAGAATGGTGGGAAGCAGGGCAAAGGTGAGAAGCGCGAGGAGTGGGTAGGTCTTCATGGGGTAAGGGGTAAGTTAAAGCCAAACAGCCGGGTGTAAAACCCGTAACTTAAGGATTCCGCACATAGCGCACAATGCGAAAGGCGGGAGTTTCCTGAAGGGTTTCCGCCGCAGTAAAGAGATGTTCGTAGGGCGGGAAAAAGGTGTCGCCTTGGTAATGGCCATTGACGTGTGTCAGGTAGAGTTCGGAACAGCGCGGCAAAGTGAGTTCGTAAATTTGCGCGCCGCCGATGACCCAAATGTCGCCCGGCGGAACGGGTTTTAAGCCGGCGTCGAGGCTATCGAGGTTCATCACGGTCAAATTGGCTCCGGGAATGAAGGCCGGAGTGCGGCTGAGGACGATATTAAAACGATTGGGCAGCGGGCGGCCGAGGGAGTCCCAGGTTTTCCGTCCCATCAGTACGCTATTCTTTTCGGGCTTTTCGCCGCTAGTCATCTTCTTGAAAAATTGCATGTCCTCGGACAGGCGCCAGGGTATTTTCCCATCCACGCCGATGACGCGGTTTTCCCCCAGGGCGGCAATAGCTTTCCAGGACATAGGAGCTTAAACAGCAATCGGCGCTTTGATGCCGGGGTGGGGGTCGTACTCGAGCAGTTCGAAGTCTTCGAATTTGAAGTCTTCGAGGTTTTTCACGTCGGGATTGATGCGGACGCGGGGCAAGGTTTTCGGCGTGCGGGCAAGCTGGATTTCCACCTGCTCCATGTGGTTGCTGTAGAGATGGAGGTCGCCAAAGGTGTGGACAAAATCGCCGGGTTTGAGGCCGCAGACTTGCGCAACCATCATATTCAGCAGCGAATACGAGGCGATGTTGAAGGGTACGCCGAGAAAAAGGTCCGCGCTGCGCTGGTAGAGCTGGCAGCTCAACTCGCCCTTGCTGGAAACATAAAATTGGAATAATGCGTGACAAGGCGGGAGGGCCATGCGCTCGACGTCCGCCGGGTTCCATGCGGTGACGATATGGCGGCGCGATTGCGGGGACTTTTTGATGGCGGCGACGACTTTGGCGATTTGGTCAATCGTTTCACCATTGCGGGCGGGCCAGTGCCGCCATTGGTAGCCGTAAACGGGGCCGAGGTCGCCCTTGGTGTCGGCCCATTCGTCCCAAATCGTTACACCGCGTTCCTGGAGCCAGCGGACATTGGTGTCACCGCGCAGAAACCAAAGCAGTTCGTACACGACGGATTTCCAGTGGACCTTTTTCGTCGTAAGGAGGGGAAAGCGCTCGCGCAGGTCGAACCGGGCTTGGGCGCCAAAGACGCCCCGGGTGCCAACGCCCGTACGGTCGGGGCGTTCTTCGCCGTGGTCGCGGACGAGGCGGAGAAGGTCCAGGTAGGTTTGCATGGATTGATGTAAGCGGGTTCTGCGCCGTGGGAAAAGGTTAAAGTCAGCGAATGCCAGTCAGGGGTAAAATGCCTTGACCCTTAGGGATGTCCGAGGCATGTTTATCGCTCACCTTCAACGGTTTTTGGGGCTGTAGCTCAGTTGGCAGAGCGCGACAATCGCACTGTCGAGGCCGTCGGTTCGAATCCGATCAGCTCCACCAATTTTTCTCCTCTATTTACTGCGCCCGCCCCTATGAGCCAGCCACCACGGCAGTCGACCCGACTGCACCTGGCCCGCGCGGGCTTCAATCGATTTCTCGGACGGGAAGCCAGTGATGCCGGTTTGCCGATTATCGCCCAGGGGCCGACGTGGGTACTGACTCCTGCAGCCGACATGGAGTTTTGCTTTGCCTACCTGGGCATGATTGACGCGGCGGAGTTTCGGGGGGATTCCGTCAATCTCGCCGCCAAATCCCTGCTCGATTATTTTTTGAAATCGTGTGCGGACGAAAAGTTTGTGAACCCCTGGTCGCTGCAATTTCGCGCGGATGAAACCGTGGCGGGGTTGACGCGCCGGGCGACGGCAGTGGAAAGGACTTTCAAAGATGCTTTGGTCAAGCGGCTGGCCCGGGTGGCCAAGTTGGCGCGCCCGCAAGTGGAGCCGCCGATTGGCCGGCAGCGCGGGCTTTTTGTTTTTTGGACAAATTTTTATACGATGATGGTTTGCCGGGAAGCCATATTGGGCGGACAGCGTCGCATGGCGGATGACCCCGGGGCGCCGTCACGGTCGTATTTAAAGCTGGAGGAAGCATACGGGGTGCTGGGACGCGAGCCGCAGGCGGGCGAGAAGGTGGTGGATTTGGGGGCGGCACCGGGCGGGTGGAGCTTTAGCGCGGCGAAGCACGGCGCAAGCGTGCTGGCGCTGGACAATGGGCCGCTCAAAGGCGCGGCGTTGGACCATCCGTTGATTCGCCATGAGCAAAGCGATGCGTTCCGTTATGTGCCGGAGACGGATGAGCCTTGTGATTGGCTGTTGTGCGATGTGGTGGATGAGCCGGACAAAGTGCTCGCGCTGCTGGAGCGCTGGGTTACGCAGCGCGGGTGCCGGCGCTTTGTGGTGAATTTCAAGTTTGGCCACACGGATCCTTTGCCACTCTTGCGCCAGGCGTTAAGCCCGAAGGGTGTACTAGGACGGTCTTGCGTTAATTTAAGGGCCCGGCATCTTTTTCATGATCGCGAGGAATTCACCTTGGTGGGTGAACTCCGCGCATAATTTTTTATCCATGCCCGCACCCGTCTCCAAGCCTCCCGCCATGCGCCCGGTGACCCTGTGTGGTTTCAAAGCCGTGGCCGCGGCGTTTGCCCGGCGGCCCAAATGCGTTCAGCGGCTGTTTTTTGATGCGCCGACAGCGCCAAAGACGGGGGAGTTTTGCAAATGGCTGGCACAGGAACGCCGGGTTTACCGCCAGGTGCCACCGGAAGAACTCGAACGTATTGCTGGGTCAGTCCATCATGGGGGCATTGTGGCGGTGACAGAGCGGCCGGTGTTGCGGGCGCCGCGGTTTGGTGAATTGGCGGAATGGCAAAAGCTGGGCGAGCCGCTGCTGGTTCTTGATCGCATTGGCAATCCGCACAATCTTGGCGCCATTGCGCGCACGGCGGCATTTTTCGGCATCCCCCGGATGATCATTGCCAAGCATCCACTGCAGGCCCAACCCAATGACGCTGCTTATCGCGTCGCCGAAGGCGGGTTGGAACAGGTGCAGATTTTTGAGGTCGTGGATTTGCTGCAGATTGTGAAGCAATTGCCCAAACATTTTTTGGTGGTCGGGACGTCGGTTCACCGGGGTAAGGATTTGGAAAACGCAAAGCCGCCGCGTGCGCCAGGCCGGCCGGTGGCGTTAATTTTGGGCAATGAGGAAACGGGGCTCGACCCCAAGCTCGAAGGCCAGTGCGAGTTGCTCGTGCGCATCCCTGGCAGTGGTTTGGTTGAGTCACTCAACGTCAGCGCGGCCTCGGCGATATTATTGCATTGGATATCGGCAGGGCGGCCGCTAAAGAATATCGCGACACGAGCACCGGCCGAAACCTGATTTTTTTGTCATGGCCTTACCCCTGACCTTGGATGCGGCGGAGTTGCGGTTAAACGACCGGATGCGCACCTGCGAATGGCTGGAAACGAATGGCTTGGGGGGCTGGGCGAGCAGCACGATTTCCGGAGCCCACAGTCGTCGATACCACGGGCTGCTGGTCGCGGCACTGAAGCCTCCGGGGGCGCGGATGGTAATGATCTCAAAGCTCGAGGAAACTTTGTTGTGCAATGGCGCGAGTTATGACCTCGGCTGCAATCAATATCCCGGGGTCGTGGCGCCCTGCGGGCAGGAGTCCATTGAACGGTTTGCGCTGCGGCCTTTCCCGACCTGGAATTACCGGGTCGGACCGTTGGCGTTGGAGAAACAAGTGGCGGCTATCCATGGCGAGAACACGACCATCGTGCGCTACCGGCTGACGCAGGCGCCGGGGCCGGTGGAAATATTGTTGCGGCCATTTTCTGCGGTGAGAGATTTTCATGTGCTCCAACATGCGAATGAAGTTGTGCTGCGGGATGCGCCGTTTGCGGGTGATGTGCTGACGCTGAAGGCCTACGACGGCACGCCGCCGTTTTATATTCAGGTGCCGGGTGGGAAGTTCGACTATGCGCCGTTTTGGTATTATCATTTTCAGTATCGGGAAGAGCAGGCGCGCGGATTGGATTTTGAGGAAGATTTATTTACCCACGGTGTTTTGCGCGCGACGATCCAGCCGGGGCAGACGCTACACGTCATTGTTTCACTTAATCCGCCCATAGGCCGGGATGCGGCAGCCTTGATGGAGCAAGAGGCCAGGCGCCGGGACGCAGTGGTGGCCACGGCGGGGTTTAAGGGGGAGCTGGAACGCCAATTGGTGCGGGCCGCGGACCAGTTTATCGTCAAACGCGGCGAAAATTTGCACACGATCATTGCCGGCTACCACTGGTTTGGCGACTGGGGCCGGGATACGATGATTGCGCTGCCGGGGCTATGCCTCGCGACCAAGCGGTTTGACGAAGCGAGGGAGATACTGCGGGCCTTTGCGCAGGCGGAGAGCGAAGGCATGCTGCCGAATCATTTTCCGGAAAACAACGAGGAGGCCGCGTATAATTCTGCCGATTCGGCGTTGTGGTTTTTTATCGCGGTGCGCGCCTACTTGAATGCGACGAACGACGAAGCGTTTGTGCAAAAGGAAATCTTGCCCGTGCTGGAAGATATCCTGACCTGGCATGACCGCGGGACGCGCTACCATATCCACTGCGATGATGATGGGTTGCTCTTTGCCGGCGAGCCGGGCGTGCAACTGACCTGGATGGATGCAAAAGTCGGCGACTGGGTGGTCACCCCGCGTATTGGCAAGCCTGTGGAGATAAACGCGCTGTGGTACAATGCGTTGATGATTTTGGCGGAGCTGCGCGGACGGTTTGGCCAGTCTGGGGCGGAAGAGTTGTCGGCGCGCGCACTGGCGGTGAAGGACCGGTTCGTTGAAACATTTTGGAACAGCCAAGCCGGATATTTATTTGATGTGGTAAATGGCACGGATCGCGATCCATCGCTGCGGCCCAATCAGCTGTTTGCCCTGAGCCTGCCGCACGAACTCCTGCCGCAGAGTCAGGCACTGCATGTGCTCAAAGCGGTGGAGCAAAAACTGCTGACGCCGGTGGGCTTGCGTTCACTGGCGCCGGGGATGCCGGGCTATCGCCCGCGCTACGAAGGCAATGTGCATTCGCGTGATGGCGCTTACCACCAAGGCACGGTCTGGGGCTGGCTGCTGGGGCCTTACATCACGGCCTTGGTGCGTCTGCGCGGAGATACTGGAAAACTGCGGGCCCGCGCTCTAGTGGATAGTCTGGGCCAACGCCTCGGCGAAGCGGGGCTGGGTTCTCTCTCCGAAATCTACGATGCGGAAATGCCCTTTGTGCCGCGGGGTTGT
>Ga0206967_1040_pt3 | contig 17344 bp, 12 predicted proteins | sample Alteio_BWOrgHeat_24_FD_153259 | JGI IMG/M metagenome (GOLD analysis project Ga0206967, IMG submission 153259) | Enriched cells from forest soil in Barre Woods Harvard Forest LTER site, Petersham, Massachusetts, United States -... | ecosystem: Environmental > Terrestrial > Soil > Temperate forest >...
GAGCCTGTCATGGCAAGGCTTGCGCACTTTTTGTTCTTGGCCGCTATGATAAAGCTATAGCATTTTACGATGATGTTTTAAAAGTTAATCCAAATGATTGGCTAATTCACTATTATAAAGGTTATGCACTTAAAAGCCTTAATCGTTATGATGATGCAATAACATCTTACGATGCTTCTTTAAGACTTTATTCAAATACTCCTTATGCCTATACTGGAAAAGGCGAAGCTTTGCTGGCACTAAAACGTTTTTCAGAAGCCTTGGAATCATTTACTGCGGCTCTTAAAATTGATCTAAAAGATGTTAATGCGATCAAGGGAAAACAACTTGCGTATTCAAAATTACAACAGCAATCTCTAGAGAGTAAAGAACATTCTGTGCAAGATAAACAAGATGGCGAAGCTAAAGATCAGCCTTTGGCGGTAAGTGCAAAAGCAGATGAAAAAGCTGAAACAGTGGCAGCGAATAAAATTCATGAAACATTAAACACCTCAGATTGGGAGATTATTGAATCACCGGTATCTACTGTAAATGAACATGAAAAATGGTTGGCTGAGCTACAGAAACAGGAAACTATTTTAAAGCAGAATCCGAATGATGCTCGTGCTCATTATGATAAAGGTGAGGCACTTTGCCACCTTGGTCGCCGTGATGAGGCAATAGTTTGTTATGATATTGTTTTAAAAATTAATCCTAATTATGCCGGAGCCTGTCATGGCAAGGCTTGCGCACTTTTTGTTCTTGGCCGCTATGATAAAGCTATAGCATTTTACGATGATGTTTTAAAAGTTAATCCAAATGATTGGCTAATTCACTATTATAAAGGTTATGCACTTAAAAGCCTTAATCGTTATGATGATGCAATAACATCTTACGATGCTTCTTTAAGACTTTATTCAAATACTCCTTATGCCTATACTGGAAAAGGCGAAGCTTTGCTGGCACTAAAACGTTTTTCAGAAGCCTTGGAATCATTTACTGCGGCTCTTAAAATTGATCTAAAAGATGTTAATGCGATCAAGGGAAAACAACTTGCGTATTCAAAATTACAACAGCAATCTCTAGAGAGTAAAGAACATTCTGTGCAAGATAAACAAGATGGCGAAGCTAAAGAGCAAGCTTTGGCTGTCAGTACAAAAGCAGATGAAAAGTTGTTTACTCCTCCAGAAGTGAAAGTAGACAGTGCGGTTGCTACAGTAGGAGCAGTAGCTAGTTCACCACCCACATCACCAGTATCTACTGAATTAGTGACATGGATGCAAGAATTAAAATCAAATGGTCTGGAACTTACATCGTGGCAAGCGTTTGGTCAGCAAATGCAAGATTGTAAAACTGCTGGGATTTCATTTACTGATATCAAGCATGCGATTATTCAATTACAAACACAATTGATGCTCATAGATCAACATCTTCTTGCTGTTAATCAAGAACTAGAATTAGATCCTGATGCTAAAGCTGAGCAAGAGTATATTAATAAACATAGTAAATTATTAAATTATCAACGCAAGATTCAGCAAGAATTAATTAAGTTTATTGTTGCATATAGTTTAGGGACAACAGGAATATACACATTAGAACCTAATAAAATAGGTATGATTTTAAATGCGTTAGGTGATGCTCCTATGGTGGGAACTGTGCTAAAAGTAGTTATTAAAGGATTTCAATTTGCAAACACAAAATATGAAGCATATCGAACAAATCGTTTAACAGAATTGTTTCACGGTATTAAAGAAGTTGAACATGCCATACTACGTTTTTCTCGCCAATTAACATTAGCAAAAGAAGAGAAAATTCAAGAGCAAATCACAGTAACACGTAGCGGCGTAACAGGTCGTTTGCAAGGTATTTATGAGGCTGTTAAGGATACCATATATGAGCAATGGCATAGTTTAAAATTAAGTGATAGTACGGGTCTTGATTTTAAGGGAGAAGAAAGATTAGCACTTTTAGATGCTGCGTTTTTAGTAGAAAGTATATTGTCAGGTGAAACAGTAATAAAAGCCCAAGATTTAGCAGTTGTTCCTTTTTTATTAAGAGCAGTATTAAAAGATTCGACATATGAGCATCATACCCCTCCGAAAGTCCGTATTTCTCTCACAGCTGTTTCTACCACCCCTGCAGTAACAACAGTGGCGCCAGCTGCTCCCGCTGAAAGACCTGCTTTATCTATGGTGGAGAGCTTGCATCAAGTTTTTGTTAGAAAAGGAATAAGAGATTTAGGCGCTAAAGAAGCAGAAGCTCGCGATGAAAAAATAAGGACTAGGCAAGTCACTGTCGCTATGCCTGCAGTTGAGAATAAACGTGAGAGAGAAGAAAAGAAAAAAGAAGAAAAACAAACATTTCAACGAGATCTGACTGTACAGACTGTTAATAAACAGGTAAGAATTCAGGAAAGACGTGATCAATTACATGCTTATCTTATTCAGTGTGATCGAGAGCAGAAATTTTTTCAAGAGCAATCATGTGAACCTGTGCTTTATTTTAAATTAGCATTTTCAAGTATGCTAAATGAGTTATTTATGCGTTGCTATTTAATGTTTTTTAATCCAAATATGCATCATCGCAATACTAAAGTTGCAATCAGAGAAGAAGAAGCAAGAAATATTAATAGATTGATAGCATATGTATGTCCTGATATATCTAATTTGCAATCTCGTATCGAGTTACTATCTAAATTTATAGCAAGAAGGATGGCGTTAATTTATCAAGAGAAACTATTGGGTATAGGAGCAAATCGTATTGCAGTAGATCAATTTATGAAAGATCTGTTGCAACAATTAAAAGTTTCATTTTCAAAAACAATAAGTTGTACCCCTAAATTAAAATCTGAATTTAATGATTTTACAACGTGCGTAAATTATTTATTAAATTGTTATGTTGAAGATAGTGCAGAGCAGCCGGCAGCGAAGAAGAAGGCAAAGGAAAAGATAGAAGCTTATTTGTTGAGTCACGATGAAAAAGAACAAAATATTTCATTTACTATCAAAGTGACAGCAGTTCAGCATGTTGCCGGGGTTTTACCTAATGGAACTCTATTTTCTCAGCATAGGCAAGTGTCAGTTCAAATGGATGGGGAACATAAATCTGTTCAAGGCCAAACAATGGTTGCGTTAACGCAAGAACAAGTGCTAGCGCTCCAGGGTTTATTAGCAGCTCAAGGCGCAAAAACTAGTGATAAGTGTACGATTATGTAAGTTCTGTGTCTTAATTCCTAAGAATAAAGAAGTCCTTTTCCTCTTGTGTGTATATCCTACGGGGATGAGGAGAATGATGTAGTTGTTTAGTCTTAGTTTGTTCCGCATAAGTGTGCTTATGATGAGAGGGTTTATTCGCAGCATAATAGTGACGATAATCTGGTAGGGATTTACGTTTTGCTACCATAATGCGTCTATCGAGTGGTTTAGTAGGATCAATCGCTTTGATGTCTACCCGCGTAGTTCCATGACCTAACATTCCTAATTTTTTTGCAGCTACATAAGATAAATCAATAATGCGATTTCCTTCGAAAGGACCGCGATCATTCACTTTTACGATGACTTGTTTGTGGTTTTTTAAATTAGTGACTAGCAAATAAGTCGGTAGTGGCAAAGTTTTATGGGCTGCTGTCATAGCTAACATATTATAACGTTCACCGCTTGATGTATATCTTGAATGAAATTTTGTGCCATACCAAGAAGCGACTCCTTGTTGTTCAAAATTACGAGCAGATCTTAGAACATAATAGCGTTTACCAAAAACACTATAACTAGACATATTGCCATATTTAGCTTTAGGTTCTACGCGAGGGACTGCATTAGGAATTTTAGTTTCATCGACATAAAATGAGGGGGGACCATCTTTTTTGCTTACTGTAGAGCAACCACTAATTAATAAAAAAAATAATAAACAGGTATAACCAATAATAGAATATTTCGTCCAGTTCATTTTATTTTATCATCCATTTATAAAATTCGTTTTCGAGTCCTATCAATATAATAACTTAATTGATAAACCGCCATCGCATATAAATCACTTGTATTGTAAAGCTTTATCACATCAAAATTATGAAATGCTATCCAATATTCATCATGTTTTTTATCTTCTAATTTAATTAAATTTAATTTTTCTACAGTTTCATGAGAATGTGGAGTAAATCCGTAATGCAATAAACTTTTTGTAGGGAGTGTAATAGGGGTATCCATTTGGCGATAATTGCTGCCATGTACAATTGCAGGAACTGCTATAGGTTGCGATGTTTGCCAACCATGTTGTTTATAATAATTTGCAATACTAATAATAGCATCATTTGCATTGCGAGAAAGATCTGGATGCGCTTTATCTGCATACGCTACAGCGTAGTGACGATAACTGCTAGGCATAAATTGAGGAAAACCAATTGCACCGGCATAAGAGCCTTTCATACGCAAAGGATCTAAATGATTCTCTCTCGCTAATAAAAGAAAGTCTTTTAATTCACTACGGAAAAATGGCGCTCGTCTAGATGAGCTGAATGCTAAATTAGATAAAGCATCTAGCACTCGATAATCGCCGGTATGTTTACCGTATTTAGTTTCAACGCCTATCGTTGCCACAATTAAACTTGCAGGAATCCCATATTTTTTTTCTGCTGCGGCAAGGGCGGCTCTGTGTTTATCCCAAAATTTTACACCTTGATGTATGCGTGATTCCGTAATAAAAATCATTTGGTAGGTATACCAAGGATTGTCTTCTACAGGTTTAAAAACTTGTTGTATGACTTGTTTATGAATTCTAACGGTATTAAAAACATAAACTAATTCAGATTTTTTGAAGTGATAGTGATGACACATTTGATCAATAAAAGCTTGCACGTCGGGGCGGCTTGCAAAGTTGGTATCAGCAAATGTCAAATGTGCCCAGCAGAGAAACAATAAACTTATTAATATTTTTTTTAATTTCATATATAACATCCTCATTACGCTAAAAAGCCCGTCATGCCAGCCGCAACTTAAGCGTAAGCTTAAGTTGCGAGGTGGCGGCATCCAGGGATTATGCTGGATACTGCACTTTCGTGTGGTACGACGCTGGATGCCAGTTTTCGCTGGCATGACACGTATTTATGTTGTAACTAATTTTCTATGTGTTTGTATCGACATCAAAATACCAAAACTCGCCATTAAAGTTACCATGGATGTGCCGCCATAACTTATCAAAGGTAGTGGCAAACCGACGACAGGTAATATCCCGGTTACCATGCCCATGTTAATAAAGAATGACATAAATACAGTAAGTGTCAGACTGCCTGCTAATAAGCGGCTAAAAGTATCTTGTGCATTGAGAGTAATATATAAGCCGCGGAGAATAATTACCATAAAAAAAGTAATTAAAATGAGGCTGCCAATGAGACCAAATTCTTCACCACAAACGGCAAAAATAAAGTCAGTAGAATGTTCGGGCAAAAAATGTAAATGAGATTGCGTACCGTTTAACCAACCTTTGCCAAAAAAACCACCCGAACCAATTGCAATTTTGGATTGAATGATATGGTAACCTGAGCCTAGCGGATCACGTTCTGGATTAAAAAATGTTAATACTCGTTGCCGTTGATAATCGTGCATAAAATGCCAAATGATAGGAGCACTGACAAGTAAAAAAATACTCATCATTCCCAATAATCGCCAAGAAAGTCCAGCAAGGAGTAAAACACTGCCACCAGCCAAGAGAAGCAAGATGGCTGTGCCAAGATCAGGTTGTTTGGCAGTGAGCAAAACAGGAATTAAAATGATAGTCCCGGCTATCCATAATGATTTTGTGGTAAGTGGAAGATGAATGCGATGAAAGTACCAACACAGAAATAAAGGTAATGCTAATTTCATAATTTCTGAGGGTTGAAAACGCATAAAACCAAGATTGAGCCAGCGTTCAGCGCCTTTGCCGATTTGTCCTACCACAAGAACAGCAATCAATAGCAAGATTGCTATTCCATAAATCCAAGTCGCAAAACGTAAATAAGTAATGGGAGGAATTTGTGCAAATAAAATCATGACAGCAAAGGCCAAACTAATATGCAGTATTTGTTGTTCAATCACAGTTAAGCTTTGATTGCTCGCACTATATAAAATCACTAAACCCAATGTAATTAAAAGCATCAAACCTAACAACAAAGGAATATCCAAATGTAAGCATTGCCAAATGGTGCGGTATTGTGTCCCGCTATCTTGGGTTTTTAAGCGGATTAAATTAGGGAACATGGTTAAGGTTTCCTTCCGTAATCAAATAATAGTCTAATATTTTACGAGCTGCGCCTACGGCTGCTTTACTATTTTCCACAATAATGGCTAAGGCAATCTGCGGTTTGTCTACAGGAGCAAAGACAATGAGCAAAGAGTGGTCGCGCAATTGTTCAGGTAATTTCATTTGATTATCTGGTTCATCTTCATCAGCCGCTTTTTTAGAAAAAACTTGCGCAGTACCTGTCTTTCCCGCAACCGTGTAATTCGGTTTAGGACCAAAATGCGCAAATCCTGTGCCGCCTGAGTCACTCATCACACCTTGCATAGCATGAATTACCGTATCCCAAGTGTTATTGTTATGTAAAATAACGGGAGGTAGTGGAGTCGGTGCTTGTGTTTCACTCATGTTTCCTGGTTCTTGTGCCGCTAGTAAAAGATAGGGTTCAAAACGTACCCCGCGATTAGCAATGGCGGCAACGGCAGACGCTAATTGCAGTGGTGTGGTTTGCATATATCCTTGACCTATACCAGAAATAACTGTATCGCCTGGATACCATGTTGCTTTTTTAACGCGGCGTTTCCATTCAGGTGAAGCAATGATTCCTGATAATTCATCCTCAAGATCAATGCCAGTGATTTTGCCAAAACCAAATTGATCTAAAATTAAATCGATGCGTTGAATACCAAGTTTCATGGCTAAATTATAAAAATAAGTATCACAAGAACCAATGATAGCTTTATAAAGATTGACAACACCATGACCATGATGACGCCAATCATGAAATACATGTTCACTATTAGGTAATTGAAACCAACCAGGATCCACTATAGAGGCATTAGGATCTGTCGTATTCGTATCTAATCCTTCTAAAGCAATAAAAGGTTTGATGGTGGAAGCCAGTGGATAAAGACCACGTATAGCTCGGTTGAAGAGGGGGCGATCTGTCGCTTGTTGCAGAGATTGAAAATCTTTAGTGCTAATTCCTGCAACAAATAAATCAGGATCAAAACCAGGCTCACTGACTAATGCAAGAATTTGTCCCGTGCTAGGCTGTATAGCGACAATTGCGCCTCTATGGCCTGCTAATGCTTGTTCAGCGACAGTTTGTAAGCGACTATCAAGAGTTAAATATAAGTTTTTTCCAGGAATGGGCTTGATTTGTTTTAAAATACGAACGGCTTCACCGCTAGCATCGTTTTCTGCTTGTTGGTAACCTACCGTTCCATGTAACTCTTCTTCATAATATTTTTCTATACCCAGTTTGCCAATATAGTTAGAAGCACTGTAATTTGTTAAATCAATCGTTTTTAATTCATCGATATTGATGCGGCCAACATAACCTAAGACATGACTCATGCTAGGACCAAATAAATAATGACGCAACGGACGTGCTTTGATTACGGCACCTGGAAAACGAAATTGATTTTCGTAAATGATGGCGACTTCAGCTTCACTCAAATGAAATTTTAGGGGGATTTCATCAAAACGCCTATGTTGTTTTAATTGTTTTTGGAATTGCGCAATATCCGTGTCGGATAATGCAATCATTTTAGCTAAATCGGCGAGTAGCTTTGGGATATTATCTACTTGGTAAGGGATAATATCCAAACTAAAGGAAGGAGTATTTTCCACAAGCAACACACCATTGCGGTCATAAATTAAACCACGTGGTGGTTCAAGCGGCACCAAGTCTAACCAATTTTTTTGAGAGAGTGTGGTGTAGACATCGTTTTTTGCTAATTGCAGATAAGCTAACCTAAAAATCAGTATGAGTAATAAAATCAGCATGACAATTAATATTGTTATTGATCTCTGAGTGACCAAGCGAATTTCTTGCAAGTGATTCTTAATCGGGATGCGTTTTCTCATGGCAGAGAGTTTACCTTTTTCTCTTAAAAACGGTAAGCGATATTCAAGAGTAAGGGGATGGTAATACCTGAATTATGTGCAGATAATGATCCATTCGAATAATGCATGACATCTAAACTAGCAGAAAATTGCTGATCTTTGCCAAATGTAGCACCGATAGTGACTTGGTCTTGAAAAGTAAAATGTATTCCTAAATTGCGATCGCCAATGCGAGTATGCGATAAATAGGCAGGGCCTATGCTGGCTTCTACATAAGGAGAGATAAAATGATTGCGTTGTAAGTAATAACGTAAGTAAGGAGCAACGGCGGTGATATTGATATTTTGGTTGGGAGAAGAGGGTACCCACCAATGACCAAAGCTTGCTTCAAAATAAAGATCAATTTGTTTCCAAACAAAGCAAGGCGGTAAATACCAAACGCCTGCACGATAACCTTTTAAGTGGCTAGGGTCTTTAGGAATTAGTAAATACGTAAATGAAATACCCGTTTGGCTGGCAATAGCGAGTGAAGAAAATAAAAAAGCGATTAGTCCAATGATTGATTGACGTAACACAGGTGTTTTCCTTAACACAATTTCAAATTTATTCCCCGTGGCTTGCCACGGGTACATTAGCCATAGGGGATTCCAAGGGGGAGAAACGCAGTTCTCCCCCTTGGGTCGCCCGCGCGGATTCATTCGGCGTAGGGCGATCTAATCATTGAATTACTTTATCATGGAGAATTGTTGTCGGCAATTGAGTGTGAGTAGAGGATGTTGTCCCACGATCCCGTGTCGTTGCACGGGGCGGTGCTTGATCGCGAGGAGGACGTCGTCCCGCGACCCCGTGTCGTTGCACGGGGCGGTGCTTGATCGCGGGATCCAGGGTTTATCTACTGGATACCGCGCTTTCGCGCGGTACGACGCTGGGTTCTGTGTTTTCGCGCGGTACGACGCCGGGTCCCGTATTTTCGCACGAGACGACGCTCACGGTTCCAAAGTTTTTCTTTCAAACTTAGTCGCTGTTGTTTGTATTGCCTCAGCACGCTCTAATAATTCTTTTAAAGTAGATTCTGCTAACATAGTTTTATCAGTTTCTTTATGTTCAGCTTGATTAGCTTGTTGCACTAATTTTTTAATTGTTTTAAGTATACCATTTAAACTTTCCACTGATGCTTTTTCATCGGTAGAAGAATGCTGTTTTTGTAATGCATTAATGGTTTCTTCTCCAAATTCAACTTGTGCGCGCAGAGCGTTAATAGTGAAAGTAGAAGTTTTTCGGGGTTGACTAAAAACGCTGCCATAACTAGGTACTGTTGAATCTTTAGCCTTAAGCGCAATAGGCAGATCAGTAATTTTCTTGGCGATATTTTTATAATCTATACTTTGTTTTCTATACTCATCCAGATAGGAAGTAGTCTCTAAATAAAATATAATGTTTTTAGCCTTTTCTACCCATTTTTTATAATCATTTGGTTTAGTAGTTTCTCTTGTTGCCACATTACAACAAGCCATTGCACGTAAAAGTCTTTCATTAAAATGCGTACGCACAATAATATCAGCCTTTAATATTACATCTGAATCGTCAGATTTATGTTTTTCAGTACACCGTGTTAATTCTGCAGCAACTTTTAAGGCTAGGTTTTGATACTGATCTGCGAATTTTTCATCATAGGTGTCTGGTGCCTTTGATTTGAGGGCTTTTTCTTTCTCTATCAATTCGTTCAGTTTCTTGATGGGGTCGTGTTTTGGCATGACGTTTCTCCTCTAATAAAAGCATTGGAATTCTAGAACGTAATATTTCGGAGCGTGCACAACATAGTCGAATAGATTTTTCTATTTCAGGCTTGGTTGCAGCATTTATATGTTCCAAACCTTGATGAGATAATTCATAATATTTATTTAAGTTAGCAATGTATTCATCAAGCTTAGGAGGATTCATCTTTAGATTTTCACTCATTTCTACTCGTAGCGTACTTAATTTGCCGACAATGGTAGTAAGTGATAATGGTCTTTCAACAGGCTTAGTACCACTGGTAAATGTGCCATAGGTATGTAATGCACTTGCTTTTTTTAATGGTTTTGGCATAAGGCTATCTCCACGTTTATATACCATTATAACTCTAATCGTATCGTAGTTGTGTATCTTAATTAAATCAATAGGTTAGCTAAGAGATTCGAGTGAATTTCTGTATCATTGAGAGCAGAGATGTAATGGAAGGATTTGCCACCAGCTTCTAGGAATTGTTCTCTGCCACGGATATTCATTTCTTCCAGGGTTTCTAAACAATCGACAGCAAAGCCAGGGCAAATGACTTGTAGGTCAGTCACGCCTTGCTTAGGTAGTGTTTGCAAGATTTGATCTGTGTAAGGTGTGAGCCACTTAGCGTAACCAAGACGAGATTGAAATGCAATAGAATAATCACGAGGTTGTAATTGTAATTCTTTAGCGATGAGTTTTACAGTAGTTTGACACCAGAGTGGATAAGGATCGCCGCGATTAACACATTGTTGTGGAATGCCATGAAACGAAAATAATAAATGTTGCGCGCGTGGGTGTGCTTGAATAGATTGGCATATTGCATGAATGTAATCAGGATGTGTGGCATATTGATTTATCATGCGCAATGCAGGTTGTTTGCGCCATGTCTTTAATACTTCTGTGACTTTATCAAAAGTCGATGCTGTTGTGGTGGCAGAATATTGTGGAAATAAAGGTAAAATAATTAAATCTGTGATATTCGCAGCTTGTAATTTTTCTAACGCTATCTTGATGGATGGATTACCATAATGCATACCTAATTCTACCATGGTATCGTTGCCTAATTTTTTTTGTAATTTTGTAGCAATATTTTTTGAATAAACCAGTAAGGGTGATCCTTCTTTCATCCAAATTTTTTGATAAAGTTTTGCAGATCTTTGCGGACGTGTACGTAAAATAATTCCGTGTAATATAGGCCACCACAACCATGGTGGTAATTCTACTACACGTGGATCTGATAAAAATTCAGCAAGATAATGACGCACTGCTTGAGGTGTTGCAGCATCTGGTGTGCCGATGTTTGTAAGTAATATTCCTGTCTTATTCATTTTTTAATACATACCCAATCGCCGCCAACCTATCTTTAAGATTCGGATGCGTAGAAAAAATATCTGCGAGAGAACTCATAGGTTCAATCCCTGCTTGCAAAGGATCATAAATATAAGCTTCACGCCTGACATTTTCATGCGGTGTTTGTTGGTAAGCAGCACTGTAACTTGCTTGATTTTCTGCATGATCATCATTGATTTTTAATAAAGCAGAAGCAAGTCCTTGGTTATCACGTAATAATTCTACCGATCCTGCATCCGCCATGTATTCTCGTGTACGGCTCAAGTATAACAATAATAAAATATTAATCACTGGCAATACATAACGTACAATGATAATAATTGTGGCTAAGGCATTGCGTGATCGATTGTCTTCGCTGCTGCGGCTAGATCCAAAAATCGCACTATAAAAAAACATATCTAATACCATAATCATTAAATTCGCGAGCACTGAAGCCATTAACGTGAGTTTGATATCCATATGACGAATATGGCTTAATTCGTGTGCCATCACAGCTTGTAATTCATTGCGATTTAATTTTTCGATTAAACCACGAGTAATTGCCACCATTGCTGATTTTTCACTATAACCACTTGCAAATGCATTCATATAATTTGCATCGATAATATAAACTTTAGGCATAAACTGCAAACCCGCTGCAATTTTTAATTCTTCAATAATGTTATATAATTGTTTTTCTTGATTACTTTGTGCAGTTGTAGGGGTAATTTCATGATATTCCGTGCCCAATAGCATTAATTTATCATGAAAAGCAAATGTGACTAGCAGTGAGATTGCTGCTATTGACAACATAACTAGAGTTACTAAAGGAAATAATTTAAAACTGATTAATGCAGTGAATAATTGCGGCCAAGGGACTTGTGGATATTGGCCAGAATAAATATATAAATCCACCAGCATGCCAATACTGAAATAAATCAGAAAAAACACGCTGATAACCAACATGGTTTTGCGATTGTTAAGTGTCAATGACTTACGCCAATCGACACTGGTTTGAATAGATTGGTTCATAGTTTAACGGTGTATTTCTCTTGTTCTGCGACTTTGTCTTCGCCTAATTGCCAATAAGGATAATCAAAATTTAATTTAGCTTGAAATAGATTAACTATCATGGATGTGAAAAATGATTTTTTATTCGCATTATATCTTTCTATGCTGTCATTTAAGGCTTGTTTTGCATACGCTAATTTATTTTCTGTCGTGACAATTTCTTCCTGTAATTGCATACAGTTTTCATTAGCTTTTAATTGTGGGTATTGTTCAAAAACAAGATTAATTTTAGAAGCAATGTCAGAAATTTTATTTTCAGCTGTAATGCGAGCCGCTTCATTGCCAGTGGCTTTTGCTTGTTGCGCTTGATTTCGTAGTGCAACGACATCTTTTAATGTCGTTTGTTCATAATCCATGTATTTTTTGACTACATTGATTAAGGATTCAAAAACTTTAAACCGGCGATCTAGTTGAATATCGATTTGTTTTTGATTATTACGAATTGCTTCAATCAAGGCGATCAGGCTATTATACGTAACGACAATGAAACCAGCGATAAAGATGGCTGCAATTAACAGAATGTAACCTATGCTCATGAGCGATAACCCCATATAGTTAAAAAGGAGATACATATGTCAGATGTGACACTTAACTTAACGCCAGTAGTGTATCATTATTTACAAGCGAATTCACTACGAGAACCCCCTGTTTTACAACAATTACGCGAGCAAACCCACAAAATGAGCATGGCGCAAATGCAGATTTCGCCAGAACAAGGTCAATTTATGCGCTTATTGATTCAATTGATGGGAGCAAAAAAGACACTGGATATTGGTACATTTACAGGTTATAGCGCTTTATCGGTGGCTTTAGGTTTACCTAAAGACGGGAAAGTGATTGCCTGTGACATTAATGGTGAGTGGACGAAAATCGCTAAAAAGTTTTGGGAGATGGCAGGCATGAGTCAGCAAATTGAATTACGTTTAGCACCTGCTATCGAAACATTACAAAGTTTGTTAGATGCTGGCGAAGCTGAGACATTTGATTTTGCATTCATTGATGCAGATAAAGTGAATTATCCAAATTATTATGAATTATCGTTGAAATTATTACGTAAAGGCGGGTTGATTGCGATTGATAATGTGTTATGGGATGGCAAGGTTGCTGAGGTAACGATAGATGACAAAGATACTACGGCGATACGTGAATTAAATAAAAAAATTCATCAAGATCAACAGGTTGAAATCAGTATGTTGCCGGTGGGGGATGGGTTAACTCTAGCTAGGAAGTATTAGAGACTGCTATTTCCCCTATCTCCCCTTTTATGCTAAAATTATACATATATAGAATAAATCACGGGAGTATGGGTTATGGCATCCAATAGATTTGTTGTTTACAAAAAAGAAGAAGAGGCGAAATTAACGCCGGAAGAAACAGTACATACAACAGAAATTAATTTAGATAGCAAGGGTATATATTGCGTACGTGTCCCAGATGATTTGTACGATGAAAAAATTAACTTTGATGTCTATCGTATTCCCGTAAGATGTGATGAGGATGCTTCAGATGGATCACCGATAGAGATTACATATGAGCTTTCTGGAATACTTAAACCCAATCCTGATCCCAAAATAGGTGGTCAAATTCTTGAGTCACCCAAGAGCCATAAAAAATTTGATGAAGTCGACATCGATGTAGAGAAATATAGAAGAATACAGAACGGATTCAATGAAGCAAAAAAATTCTTTAATAAAAAATACTCTATTGAAGAAAAACCTCAAGATGAAGAATTCAAAAAAACTCCTGAATATCAAGCTTATAAAAAATTAGAATTTTATGAATCACCTCCAACAGAAGTAGAATTAACAAAGTTAGAAGGGTTACATGCAGTAATAAAAAAAGCACGTACAGTGAAAGGGCTAGAAAAATTTGATCCAACTAAAAAAGCAGCCAGCGACGCAAAATCTCCTCCAGCAGCTGCACCTAAAGCAGCAGATGCTAAGGTTTCTCCGCCACCTGCAGCAGCACCGCAACCCGTACATAATGTTGTAGACGATGAAGCGGTTGCAAGACGACTTCAAGAGGAAGAGGATGCAAAAGAGAGAGAAATAGCAGAGCGGGCAAGAGCAAAAGGTGTCATTTTATTTCTCCTAGGTCCTTATCAACCTGTACAACCACCGCCTCGTCCTGCCGCAGCTGCTAACGCCAATGCAAATGCCGGAGCTAATATTCCACCTCCCGCAGCTGCAGAACGAAGTCCTTTCGAAAGATTGCTTAGATCAAAAGCAATTGCTGATGCAAAAAGAGCCGCGGCTGCTAATGCAAATGCATCTGCAGCCAGTGCAGCAGCTGCACCTGATGCTAAAGCTGTTTTCAAACCTTACCCGCTTCCTCCTTATGATGCAAAAGACATACGCCAGGCAGCTTATTTTGGTAATTTGGAAGAAGTAAAAGCGATACACTTAACATTTCCCCAAGATAATGGTTTATTAAATCAAGCATTAGTATTTGCAATGGCGGGTTTTCAAAGAGATTTATCACGTCCAGATGAAGAATTATTAGAAACTGAAGCAAAAGATCCAGATTTAAAAGCACGTCGAGCAACTCGTTCAATATTAGTGAGACATTTATTGTCTTTGTCTTCAGCTGCTGATCCGGAGTTTAAGATAAATAGAGAGCATATACCAAATGTTATTATGGAAGATGTAATGCGTCATATGAAGTTGTTTCCTAATAGTACGACAATTTCAGATTTGGTAGTCATAGTGGGTTCCTGCGTTTTTAGTTATGGGTTGAGATATGCTGATTTAAATCTTAATTTTGATTTGTTAAATACAGACTTGAAGAGGATGGCAAGCATAATGTTAGGGGGTTTAGCTGATTTAGGTAATGGGTTGTATTATTATTCTCAGGTAAGTTCTGTGCTTATGAATAGGTTAGGCAATGTATTTAATATTAGACTTTCACGTACTAATCTAGATGAAGTTAAAAATATTGAGGCTCTCTTTAAAAGAAAAGATTTTTATTCATATTTAGTAGAGAGAAGACAATTAGAAGCGGCTGCTAATGCAAACGCTAACGCTGCTGCATCTGCAGCCAGTGCATCAGCTGCAGCAGCGCCCGCAGCTACAAACACAGGAGATCAAAAAAGAGTTGAAGCAGCAAATTCACTATCTGTGCTTCAGAGAATTGACAGAATAATCAATGCACCTGTGGAATTTTGGGGGCAGCGTAGAGGATGGCTTCTTTGGCATATTATGCCAACGGGAGTGGAGGAAATGAGAACAGCTTTAAGAACATATAGAGCAGGGGTATATCTATCAGATGACAACGCAACGGAAATGGCGATACTATATGATATAGCTAAAAGAGGTGTTAATAGACATCTCTCAAATCGGTATGCAGGAAGCGATGAGAATGCTCATGCGTATGGTGATTTTTCAAAAATGGATAGGTTTTATCGCATTGTTGAAGTTTTATGTGATCCATACCGGCCTGATGATGTCCAAGATTCTCTTGATTCGTTAGCTGCACTTGAAGCAGAATTAAATCTTTTGCAGCCACAAAATAAATCTGCTTCAACAACTGCTCTCAAAAAATCGGGTCCTGGGTAGTATGCTGTTTGTCATGCTAGCGAAAGCTGGCATCTAGGTTATTTCGTCATCGCGAGGCCGCGTAAGCGGCCGTGGCGATCCATAATATAAACCATAATATGAACATGGATTGCTTCGTCGCATTCGCTCCTCGCAATGACGGAATCCTTCGTCGTTTCACTGCTCGCAATGACACACCTCAGGATTGACAGATGCTACGCTCGCGGCTGGCATGACAAACATAGCGATCCTCCTCCCGCTTGCGGGAGGAGAGGGCAGGGAGAGGAGGGAAATATTAAACTTTCTCTACGTTATAACGCTCAAACAAATAATCCACCCACTTCGAACTGATTTTTTCAGCCAAATGATTTTGCACTTGTCTCTCATCGATATTATCAAAATCAATTAACTCTAGTGGTTGATCTGGCCATGAACATGCAAATACCGCTTTCGTACGTTTACCCGTTTCAGGATCAATTTGCCATTGCAAGCATTGCGCGCAAACACCTTTTAACATGCATTGCATAGTGCTATACACTGAACCAAACACATACGGTTGTTTTATAAAAAATTCTTTCAAATACGTATGACGTGCTTCTTGAAAACTGCGAAGTAAATTACTGTTGCCTATAAGATGAATTCTATCCACATCGGTTAATGAAATTGTTGGTTTTGATTTTTCATACTCTAAAAGTATTTTGCCTATATCATTTTCAGTTTTTAAAATAACAACATCAGCCATTTCTTTTATCACAGATAAATTATAAATTTCTTCTTTATTTTCAAATAACCCAATAAATATCACGCGATTGCCAGCGGCGCGCAATGCAGGGCCATAACTACTTAATAAAGCTAAACTGAGTTGATTTCCAATAATCAAAACAGTTTCATGTTCTTTAGAAACTTTAGCACGCACACCGGTGGGTCCCATTAACGAAATAGGATCGCCTACTCGTAAGATAGAACATAACTTACTACTTGAACCTTGTTCAATCACAATAAATTTTAAAATATGTTGTTTAGGATCAATGCCTGATGCAATTAAAGCAAGAGGTTCCATTTGTAATGAAGTGTGATTCACTTTATGAGTAAACGTTTCATAATTTTGTAAACGATAAAATTGTCCCGGCATAAAATGTTTTGCAGCCATTGGCGCGCGTATACTTAACTCAATCACATTATGTGTTAAACGTTTAATATTTGCCACAGTTGCACTAAATAAGTCTGCAACCTTTTTTGCAAATACGTGATATTCATGTGTATCACCACGTTGGCCTAATCTATCTTTTAAGACTTCTAAAATTTTAGGATAACTGCGCATACCCGATGCAATTGCTTTTACCACGCTGCCATGAAATACAGGATGCGTATCCCCAATTAAGCTGACTCTATGATGTTGTTTGTGATACGAAGTAAATGCACCAAAATCTGGTTGTTTGCAATGTTGAATACCATGCGGAATCACTAGTTCACCATTCACTTCTTCATAATGTTGATATTGAAGACCTTGTTTGATGAAAGTACCTTTGTGTTCAAATTCATAAGCAATATTCGGTTGCGTGCCTGTTGCGACAAAAATAGAACGTGCAGGGATGCGCAACGCTTCTGTT